>Ga0247831_1002467_pt1 | contig 29965 bp, 28 predicted proteins | sample LaCruzMarch2015__9_FD_192406 | JGI IMG/M metagenome (GOLD analysis project Ga0247831, IMG submission 192406) | Freshwater microbial communities from meromictic Lake La Cruz, Castile-La Mancha, Spain - LaCruzMarch2015_1m | ecosystem: Environmental > Aquatic > Freshwater > Lake | place: Spain...
GTACCTGATGGACCTGACCCCTAGAGAAAAAGACAAACTGCTGATCTTCACCGCCGGCCTGGTGGCCGAACGTCGCCTAGCCCGTGGCGTAAAGCTCAACTACCCGGAAGCCATGGCCTACATCTCAGCCGCACTGCTGGAAGGCGCGCGCGACGGCCAAACCGTGGCCGAGTTGATGCACTACGGCACCACTCTGCTGAGCCGTGATCAGGTGATGGAAGGCATCGCGGAAATGATCCCGGAGATTCAGGTGGAAGCGACCTTCCCCGACGGCACCAAGTTGGTCACCGTCCATCAGCCGATTGCTTAAGCATGATGATTCAAGACGCTACTGCCGCCGACCTGCCTGCCATCCTGGCCATCTACAACGATGCCGTGCAGCACACCACGGCGATCTGGAACGAAACTCTGGTCGACCTGGGCAACCGCCAGGCTTGGCTGAATGAACGCACAGCGGCCGGCTTTCCGGTGTTGGTGGCTCACAGCAACGCGGGCGAGGTGCTCGGCTATGCCAGCTACGGCACCTGGCGCGCCATTGAAGGCTTTCGTCACACCGTTGAGCACTCGGTGTATGTGCGCAGCGACCAACGCGGTCAGGGGCTTGGCCCCTTGCTGATGAGCGCCTTGATCGAACGCGCGCAAGCGGCCGGTCTGCACGTGATGGTCGCAGCCATCGAGAGCGGCAACAGCGCCTCGATCCGCCTGCACGAGCGCCTCGGCTTTGTCACCACCGGCCAGATGCCGCAGGTCGGCCGCAAGTTCGGCCGCTGGCTGGACCTTACCTTTATGCAGCTGATGCTTTGCCCCGAAAGGAATGAAGCCTAATGCTGAGCATTGAGCGCCTCGACGCAGCCGCCTTTGAGCTTTATCGCCAAGGTCTGCAGAGCCTGCTGCTCGACTCCGTGGCGCATGGCGCCTCGGTAGGCTTTCTCGCCGATCTCGATGCTGAGGCGGCCAATGTCTATTTCGATCAGGTACTGGCCGGCATGCATGACGGCACTCACCTGCTATGGCTGGCCCGTGAGCACGATCAGGTAATGGGCAGCGTGCAACTGGTGCTGTGCCAGAAACCTAACGGCCTCAACCGCGCCGAAGTGCAGAAGCTCCTGGTACACAGCAACGCCCGCCGCCGAGGCATCGCCAACAGCCTGATGCAGCACCTGGAAGGCGAAGCCGCCGAGCTGCAACGCGGTTTGCTGTATCTGGACACCGAAGCCGGCAGCGATGCCGAAACTTTTTACCAGGCGCTTGGCTACAGCTGCATCGGCGGGCTACCTGACTACGCCTGCGGCCCTGACGGCCAATACCGAGCAAACGCCATCTACTACAAAACCTTGTCGAGGCCCCACCCATGATTCCCGGCGAATACCAGATTCAGGACGGCGAAATCGAGCTTAATGCCGGCCGTCGCACGATTAGTCTGAGCGTGGCCAACAGTGGCGACCGACCGATCCAGGTCGGGTCGCACTACCACTTCTTCGAGACCAATGACGCGCTGACCTTTGATCGCAGCGCCGCGCGCGGTATGCGTCTGAATATCCCGGCCGGCACTGCGGTGCGCTTCGAACCGGGGCAAAGCCGTGAAGTGGAGTTGGTCGACCTGGCCGGTCATCGCCGCGTGTTCGGCTTTGCTGGGCGGGTAATGGGCGAGTTGGATTAAGCCCACCCATAGGGGAATGCGCTCACCGGTAGGAGCGGGCTTGCCCGCGAAAATGAGCGCAGCGAACGGTTGCAAACCCAATTGAATGTGAAGGCTAACCCATGAAAATCTCCCGCCAAGCCTATGCCGATATGTTCGGCCCCACCGTCGGCGACAAGGTGCGCCTGGCCGATACCGAGCTGTGGATCGAGGTCGAGAAGGACTTCACCACCTACGGTGAAGAAGTGAAATTCGGCGGCGGCAAGGTGATCCGCGACGGCATGGGCCAGGGACAACTGTGCGCCGCCGATGTGGTCGATACGCTGATCACCAACGCGCTGATCATTGATCACTGGGGGATCGTCAAGGCCGACGTCGGCCTCAAGGACGGCCGTATCGCCGCCATCGGCAAGGCCGGCAACCCGGATATTCAACCCGACGTGACCATCGCCATCGGCGCCGGTACCGAGGTGATTGCCGGCGAAGGCATGATCCTAACCGCCGGCGGCATCGATACCCATATCCACTTCATCTGCCCGCAGCAGATCGAAGAGGCGTTGATGAGCGGCGTCACCACCATGATCGGTGGCGGCACCGGGCCGGCTACCGGCACCAACGCCACCACCTGCACCTCCGGCCCATGGCATATGGCGCGCATGCTCCAGGCCGCCGACGCCTTCCCGATGAACCTGGGTTTTACCGGCAAGGGCAACGCCTCGCTGCCCGAGCCATTGATTGAGCAGGTCAAGGCCGGCGCTATCGGCCTCAAACTGCATGAAGACTGGGGCACCACCCCGGCGGCGATCGACAACTGCCTTAGCGTGGCTGACCAGTACGACGTGCAGGTGGCGATCCACACCGACACCCTGAACGAGTCCGGCTTCGTCGAGACCACCCTAGGCGCGTTCAAGGGCCGCACCATCCACACCTACCACACCGAAGGTGCCGGCGGCGGCCACGCGCCGGACATCATCAAGGCCTGCAGCTTCCCCAATGTGCTGCCGTCCTCAACCAACCCGACCCGGCCGTTCACCCGCAACACCATCGACGAGCACCTGGACATGCTGATGGTCTGCCATCACCTCGACCCAAGTATCGCCGAGGACGTAGCGTTTGCCGAAAGCCGCATTCGCCGCGAGACCATTGCCGCCGAAGACATCCTGCATGACCTCGGCGCGTTCAGCATGATCAGCTCCGACAGCCAGGCCATGGGCCGCGTTGGCGAGGTCATCACCCGCACCTGGCAGACTGCCGACAAGATGCACAAGCAACGCGGCCCGCTGGAAGGCGACGGCCCGGGCAACAGCAACTTCCGGGTCAAACGCTATATCGCCAAGTACACCATCAACCCGGCGATCACCCACGGCATCAGCCATGAAGTCGGGTCAATCGAAGTGGGCAAATGGGCGGATTTGGTGCTCTGGCACCCGGCGTTTTTCGGCGTAAAACCAACGCTGATCCTCAAGGGCGGAGCGATTGCTGCCAGCCTGATGGGCGACGCCAACGCCTCGATCCCGACGCCACAACCCGTGCACTACCGGCCGATGTTCGCCAGCTACGGCGGCAGCCGGCATGCCACCAGCATCACCTTTATCAGCCAGGCGGCGTTCGAGGCGGGTGTACCCGAACAGCTCGGACTGAAGAAGAAGATCGGCGTGGTCAAAGGCTGCCGCGAGGTGCAGAAGACCGACCTGATCCACAACGATTACCTGCCGACCATCGAAGTCGATCCGCAGAATTATCAGGTCAAGGCCGATGGCCAGCTGCTCTGGTGCGAGCCGGCGGATGTACTGCCAATGGCGCAGCGCTATTTCCTGTTCTGAAGCAGACAGGCGCCTGGCTGCCGGCAACAGGCTGCCCGATTACCGGCAAGCTGTTGCCGAACGGCCCACCTAACGCGCTGAGCTGGCGGGTTGTGTAGCCGCTGAGGCCGCCTAGCCCGGCGGCTGCAACGATTTGGCGCAGGTTTTGCTCGGCACAAGGCTCATTTAGTCAGTGGAAAGGAACCGCCATGAGAATTGATGCAGGAGCCACCTACCCAGCCGCCAACCCACGCACGTCAGTAGCCAACCAGAACCGAAGTGCTGAAGCGTCGTTCTCGGCAGTGCTAGCCAGCACCACCTCGAGTAGGCCGAAAGCTGCTGCGCCAGCAGACTTCAGCAGCATGACCCGCCAGGACCTGCGCGACTGGACCAATGGTCAAATCCGCAGCGGGCAGATGTCTCTCGATGACAGTCGCGCGTTTATGGCCATGAGCATGAAAATACCGGTAGCCGGCGGCCTGCCAGGAGAGTTGCCCGCGGCAAACGACAGCACGCGCTATGACTTTACCCAGAAGGCCCGCGCCGGCATTGAAGGCGCCACAGCGCGTAACGACGCAGCAACCTTGAAGATGCTGCAGTCGGCCATGTCGATCATGCAGAGCCAGACTGGCGGCGTGGATATTCGTGCCTGACGCTGGCTACGCGAGCGATGGGCGTTGCGGTGCGCCTCAGCGCAGCTGGCTGTCCTTGCTGCCCCGGCGGTTATAGCCGCTGAATCGGGCCTGTTCCCTGTCATGCGCGGTCTGGCAGGCCACGCACAGGTGCACACCGGGGATGGCGTTGCGCCGCGCCTCGGGAATGGCCGAGGCGCATTCCTCGCAATGGCTCAGGCTTTCGCCGCGCGGCAGCTGGCTGCGGGCGCGCTGAATGGCGTCCTCGATGCTGCTGTCGATCTGCTCCTGTACCGCACCATCATTTGCCCAGCCACCGGCCATCGCACTTGTCCTCCGCCGTGTATGCCTCTAGATATGCGCCGTCTGCGGGCAAATCTCAAGCGCACGCGGTCGGCCTACTCCTTGACCTCCATAAACTCGCGCGCCCAGACAATGTAGTCCTCGGGCTGAGTGTATTTGTGGGTTAGCTCGGTGGCGTTGAGGTCACACGCATCGACACCGCGCTGCTCACGCAGGCAGTCGTAAGTGGCCTTGATCGCCGCGAAGTAGGCGGCATGGCCGTTGACCACGATGCGTACACCGAGGCTGGCCAGACGCGCGTTATCGCGCAGCGATGGGTTGCCGTAAGTCACCAGCATCAACGGGATGCTGAGGTGCGCAGCAATCTGCTCCAAGTGAGCAAAATCCTCGACCCCAACCAGGCAAATGGCATCAGCGCCGGCCGCCTGATAGGCCTGGGTACGGCGAATCACTTCGCTGACATCCAGCACGCCGGCATGGGTGCGAGCGATGATCGCCAGGTCCGGATCAACCCGTGCTTCCAGGGCCGCACGGATCTTGCCGACACCTTCATCGATGCTGATCAGGTCGGTGGATTTGCGGCCGAATTGCGCGGGCAGCAGGGTGTCTTCGATGGTCAGCGCAGCAATCCCCGCGCGCTCCAGTTCCACCACGGTGCGCATCACGTTGAGCGCATTGCCATAGCCGTGGTCGGCATCGGCGATAACCGGCAGGCGGCTGACACGGCCAATCCGTGTGGCCTGCTCAACAAACTCGCTGAGGGTGATGAGGGCGAAATCCGGCGCAGCCAGAACTTGTAGTGAAGCTACAGAACCACCCAAAATCCCGACTTCAAAGCCAAGATCAGCGGCAATTCGAGCGGCCATAGGGTCGAACACAGAAGCCGTGTGATAGCAGCTATTCGAAGCAATAAGCGCACGAAATTGTGCGCGAAGGTCGTGATGCGAGGCTCTTTGCATGGGGTGCACCATCGTTCATAGTCAATTCTGAGCGAAGGATTATGTAGCAAAACTACAAAACCCGTCATGTAGTAAAACTACATAGTCGACCAGTAACCTTGCCCCCACCTTTCAGTCTACCCAGCCATTCAGCGCGCTACCCCAAGTCCGCCGGCAGACGTGGGCCAAAGCCCGCACCAGTCAGCAGCCCATAGGCCATCCACAGCATCACCCCGGCATACAGCACGCGTGGCAGCCAGGTGGCCAGCTGTTCGGTCAGGCTATCCAGCTTCTGGGTTTCGACCCCAGCGTAGTTGAGCAGGCTGGCTGGCAAGGTGCCGCTGGCCTCCCCCGTACGAATCAGGCCAAGGGCCAGTCCCTGTCCAGGGAAATACACACTGGCCAACGCCTGCGCCAAGCTCTGCCCACGTTGCACAGCCAGTTGCACACCACTGAAGCGTTTGCGCAGCGGCGCATGGCGGATCACCGCGCAGGCCTTGGGCAGGGCATCCAGCATGGGCATGCCAGCCTCCAGCATCAGCCCCAGGCTCTCGAAAAAGTCGCGCAGATTACGCCGCAGCAATGCGGAACCGAGAATCGGCACACTCGCCAACAAGCCATCGAACGACGAAGCCGCCCCGGCAGGCGCGCGCTCACGACGCAGATAAAACCCACGACCCAGCCCATACAGCGCGCCCAGCACCAGCAACGGCCAAAACACACCCCACAGATAACCGACGAGGCTCAACTGACCACCGACCAACGCAGGCAGCGGCTGGATCAACAGCGCCAGCACCAGCACGGCTGCCGGCAACAGCAAGCGTGACTTCACGGCGGCGGCCTGCTGCGCCCGGTGGTTGTAACGCTCGGCCAAGCGCTGATAAACCGCAGCCAGACAGCCGCTGGCCTGAGCGGCGCGCAGCAGGGTGCTGTCCAGCGGGGTGAACAGGCCACTACGCAGCCCGGCACTGCCTATATCGCTACCGCCGGATATCTGCGTTTGCCAGCTCCCCAGTGCAGCTCTGGCGCGCGTCGGCAGTTGCACACTGAGCAGCGCCCGCTCGACTGGCACACCGGCGTTCTCCATGGCCGCCAGATGGCCGAACAACTGCGCGCGCGTAGCAAAATCAAGCAAGGCAGGACGTGGGGGCGGCATAGGCGGGCTCAGCGAAGTCAGAACGACACAACAGGCGACAGGTTAGCAGGCCGCGCAACCCGGAGCAGCGGACTATTCCGTGACCGTAGGCAACTCGGCATGCGGTAGCCAGCGGCGGAATATCTGGGCGAAGCTGCCATCCTCATGCATGGCGGCGAGAGCACGTTGCCAGCGTTCGACCAGCGCCTTATCGGTCTGTGGGGAGAAAGCGATGTAGTAGGCCGACCGCATAAAAGGCAGGTGCGCCTGCACCTGGTCCGGGCTCAAACCGCCGCTGGCCAATTCGTCCTTGAGGGTCAGGTCTTCAGTAGCGATCAACTGCACCCGCTCATGCTTGAGCATGGTCACCATATTCTTCGAACTGGGAACCCCATAGAGATTATTGAAGCCACGCGCGCTGAGGGTTTCAAAGGTGTACCACTGCTTCGGCACAGCCAGCGGCCCGCTCTCGGCGGCTTGCTGCAGGTTGTCAAAACGCAGGTTGCGCGATTTCAGCGAGTAGAAGCTGGTGGTGCCGATCAGCAGCGGGCCGACCCATTGAAACTTGGCCTCACGCTCCGGCGTGCGTACGGTGGAGAAGATCGCCGTATTCGGCTCCTGTTGAGCCAGGTGATAGCCACGCGTCCAGGGCAGCAGCTCAATCTTGCCGGGATCGCCGGTACGCTCGAGCAGCGCGCGCACCACCTCTACGGCCAGGCCGTGCAACTCGCCATCACGGCTAAAGCTGGTCGGCGGCGCTTCCTCAGTAAGCAAATGCAATTCGGCACGCGCAGACCCGGCCAGACAGAGCAGCAGCCAGATCATCAGCGCGCAGCATGGTTTGAGCAAAGTGGGTTCTCCCGATACTGGCTTCAGACTAGCTCAGAGCCGGGCAAATCGCGTTATGGCAAGGAAGGTGCGGCCGGCATGCTGAACGGCTGGGTAAACCAGCGCTTATGAATCCGCTCCAGACTGCCGTCGCGCAGTAACTCATCAAGGGCCAGCTGCCATTGCCGGACCAGCGCAGGATCGGTGTTGTTCGAAAAAGCGATATAGGAGTTGTTGCCCATAAAGGTGAACTGCAACTCCACCTCATCACGGCGCATGCCTTGCTGCGACAGCATGTCATCCAGAGCCAGGTTATTGGCCACCAACAGCTCGATACGACCGTGTTTGAACATTTTCATCATATGCTGGGGCGTTGGCACACCGTAGAGGTTTTTCAGACCACGGTCGCTGAGGTACTCATAGGAGTACCACTGCTTGGGCACCGCCAAGGTATTGAAGCGCTCTACATCCTGCAGCGTGCGCACATTCAAGCCAGCGCCGCGTCGCGCATAGAAGCTGGTATGCCCCAGGGCAATCGGCCCGACCCACTGGAACAGCGCCTCGCGCCGTGCGGTACGCACCGTGGAGAACAAGCCGCTGTTGGCCTCGCGCTGCACCTGATGGTAACCACGCGTCCAGGGCACCAGCTCGATGCGGGTGTCCTGCCCGGTACGCTGAATAAGCAGCTCGACTACTTCCACGGCCATGCCGGTCAGCTTGCCATCTTCGACATAGCTCAGCGGCCGGTATTCCTCTGTATACAGGCGCAGCTCGACTGCCAGCGCCGATGTACAGCAGCCAAGCAACAACATGACGAGCCAGGACTTCAACCACATTGGGCAACACCTGCAAACATACGAACAATGGGCCGAAAACCAGAATGATAAACAGCCATTGGTTCAGCAACCAGCCGGGCTCTGCGGCAAATCAGCGCGAGGACGATGGATTAGCCGTCAGTTCCAACTCCCGCTCCCGCTGCCATTGCGTCAGATTCTCGCGGGTTACCTGCCGCACCTGCAGCGCGATATTCACCGGCGGCGGTGCCAGTTCACCACGCAGACTTTGCGCGGCCAATTGCACGGCCTGATAACCAATGGCGTGGGCCTGCTGGATCATCAGGCTATGGATCTCGCCCTGGCGTAACGCATCGATCAGCAGCTGATCACCATCAAAACCGATATGCACCAACTCACCTACCTTACCAAGCCGGCGCAGTGCCGCCAGAGCGGCGCGTGAGCTGGTGCTGTTGGGGGTGAACACCCCAGCCAGTTGCGGCAACTGCTCACGCAAGGCATTCACCGCCGCCTGGCTATCGTCGCCGATAAAGGTATCGACCAGAATGCTCAGGCCACCCTGCTCCGCGCCCTGGCGAAAGCCACGCTCACGTTCGCTGGTCGAGAGCACGCCGGCCTTCAGGCGCAACAACGCGACCTTGCCCCGCCCACCGAGCGCCACGGCCAAGGCCTGACCTGCCTGCACGCCGGCGAGAAAGTTATCCGTGGCGACCACACCGCGCACTGCACTTCCAGGCAGATCACGGTCGAAATACACGGTATTGATGCCACTGCCCGCCAATTGCTGCACACGCGGGGCGATTTCGGGGCCGCTGGGGGCGATAACCAGCGCCTTGCAGCCATATTCCAACACCCAATTGATCATCTGCAGCTGGGTTTCCACCCGTCCTTCGCGACTGGGCCCACGAAAATGCACGTCCAGATCAAACGTCTGGCCCGCCTGTCGCGCACCTGCCTCCACCTGCAGCCAGAAGGGCGTGGCTCCCGCCGCCACCACACCGATACAGTCCTTTGCCAACGCTTGAGTAGTCCAACTGGTCAACACAACGAATAGCAGCACATAGTTCGCTTGGCATCGGCAGTACATCAGCATCACTCCCAAAACCTGGCGACGCTATGCACAGCATTCGTGCACCACACCTAACAGCGCTCAGGCGTCACCGTAGAGTTACTGATATCACTCTAGCATCAGGCCATTAGCCTCGCCGGGCATGGGACTAGCGGTCATCCGCCAGAAAACCGTGTTACACACCTGCCCCTCACACTTTTTCACACTCCAGGCGACGGCTGGGCTGGTAGCCGCCGCTCAAGCAGGCCATCATCGCGTCTCTTTCCTGCACCTTGAATGACATGACCGATACCACGCAAAGCACTCAGGCCACGCACAAACCCCGCCCGCTGATCGATCTGCTGGTCAGTATCCTGATTCCTTCCCTGATCCTGATGAAACTCAGTGGCGAGAGCCGACTGGGTGCCGACGGCGCGTTGATGCTAGCGCTAGCCTTCCCGCTGGGCTGGGGAAGTTTCGAGCTGCTCAAGTACCGCAAATTCAACTTTATAGCCTTGCTTGGCCTGGTCAGCGTGCTGCTTACCGGCGGTATCGGCCTGCTCAAGCTGGACAACCAGTGGCTGGCGATCAAGGAAGCGGCGATCCCCGGCATCATCGGCATCGCCGTGCTGGTCTCGACTCGTACGCGTTTCCCGCTGATTCGCACCATGCTGTTCAACAAGACCGTGCTCAACGTCGACAAGATCCATGAGCGCCTGGAACAGGCGGGTAATACCGAGCTGTTCGAAACACGCCTGCTCCGCGCCACCTACTGGCTGAGCGGCACCTTCTTCTTTTCCTCGGCGATGAACTACGTGCTGGCCAAGTGGATCGTGATCAGCCCAGCCGGCAGTGAAGCCTTCAACGCCGAACTGGGGCGGATGAACCTGCTCAGCTACCCGATGATCGCGATCCCGTCGATGATCATGTTGATGGCCATCTTCTATTACCTCTGGCGCACCATTCACGGGCTTACCGGCCTCAAGCTGGAAGACGTGATGGCCAATGCCGAGCAGGAAAAGCAGCCTTAAACGACGCAGCTCGGCGCGCCACGGATGCTGACGTTTTCCGCCTACCTCGGCCTGTTTATTTCGGCCCTTGGCGCCGCCACCCTGCTGCCGCTGCAATCGGAAAGCGTGCTGGTGGCGCTGCTGCTCAGCGACGCCTATTCACCTTGGGCGCTGCTGGCGGTGGCCAGCGTCGGCAATATCCTCGGCGCGCTGCTCAACTGGCTGCTCGGCCGCTACCTGGAACACTTTCGCAATAAATCCTGGTTCCCGGTCAGCGAAGCACGCCTGCAGCAGGCACAGCGCGGCTACGCACGTTATGGCCGCTGGTCGCTCTTGCTGAGTTGGATGCCGATCATCGGCGACCCGCTGACTCTGGTAGCCGGAGTGATGCGCGAACGGCTGTGGGTTTTTCTGCTGATCGTCAGCCTGGCGAAAACCGCCCGCTATGCTGTATTGGCAGCCCTGACCCTCGGCTGGAGCTGAGTTACGCCGCGCGCGACACACGCCGTAACGCCAACGGCAAGTCCGAGGTTGAGCATCGGCCATGCCTCCGTGATACTGCGCAGCCTTCGCACAGGCGTGTGCGAGGACAGTCGCAGTGCGAAGGAGTGATCTCAGTGGAGCTGCATCCGTGATGAAAAGGAGCGATCTGGTCTGGACCCTGGTGGGGCTCGGCGCCGTGCTGCTGTCGTGCTACTTGCTCTATCACCAAGTGCGCACTATCTCCCTGGATGAAATAGCCGATAGCCTGCGCGCCATTCCGCGTCTGGATTGGCTGCTGGCCGCAGCGGCCACCCTTGGTGCCTATAGCGCCCTGGCCTGGTACGACCGCATCGCCCTGGCTCACCTGGGCAAAAAGATTTCCTGGCGCTTTATCAGCCTGTGTTCCTTCACCACCTATGCGCTGGCCCACAATATCGGCGCCTCAGTGTTTTCCGGCGCGCTGGTGCGTTATCGCGCTTACCGCAGCAAAGGCATGACGCCGCAGGAAATCGGCATCCTGATCGTCTTCTGCTCCTTCACCTTCGTCCTCGGCACCATCCTCGCCAGCGGCTGCGTACTGGTGCTGGAGCCGGATCTGATCCACCGCGTGGCCAAAGTCACGCCGCTGGTCTCCGAGATTATCGGCGTGCTCCTGCTGCTGTTGGTCGCGCTCTATGTGCTCGGCTCCTGGCGGCATTTCAAACCCTGGCACTGGGGCAAGCTGCATCTCGAATACCCGCGCCTGGGGATTGTCGGCCGCCAACTGCTGGCCGGCCCACTGGAGCTGGCTTGCGCGGCGGCGATCATCTACTTCGCCCTGCCGGCGGAGAACAACCCTGGCTACCTGGTGGTGTTCGGCGTATTCCTCGCCTCGTTCTCGCTGGCGTTGCTGTCCCATGCACCTGGCGGTCTGGGCGTACTGGAAGTGACCTTCCTCGCGGCAATGCCCGAGCTGCCGGCGGCAGACGTACTCGCTGCGCTGATCGTGTTCCGCTGCTTTTACCTGCTGTTGCCGTTCGCCCTGTCGCTGCTGGTGGTACTCGGCTTCGAGTGGACGCAGTGGCAGAGCCGCCGCACCACCCCAGACAACCCGCCACTCCCCTGAGCCGAACAAACACCGGATAACCGGGGGCAGCATTGCGCCGCACACTCGCATAGAATGCGCGGCCGTTTTTGCGGCCCACCTTCACGACAGCCACTGGCCGGCTGTCGTGACAGGATGCCCAGAAACCTCCCGGTACTTATTCTTCAGGAACAGCGCGCCGCATGACTCTCTCTACACCCGCCCGCGCCTGCGGCATCGACTTCGGCACCTCCAACTCCACCGTCGGCTGGCTGCGCCCCGACGCCGAAACCCTGATTCCCCTGGAAGACGGCAAGATCACCCTGCCCTCCGTGGTGTTCTTCAACCTCGAAGAACGTCGCCCGGTGTATGGCCGCCTGGCCCTGCAGGAATACCTGGAGGGCTACGAAGGCCGGCTGATGCGCTCGCTGAAAAGCCTCTTGGGCAGCAAGCTGCTGAAAAGCGAAACCACCGTGCTGGGCAGCGCCCTGCCGTTTAAAGACCTGCTCGGCTTCTTTATCGGCGAACTGAAAAACCGCGCCGAAGCCACTGCCGGCCGCCCCTTCGAGGAAGTGGTACTGGGCCGCCCTGTGTTCTTCGTCGACGATGACCCGGTGGCCGACCTGGAAGCACAGAACACCCTGGTGGCCGTAGCGCACAAGCTCGGTTTCAAGGACGTGTCGTTCCAGTACGAGCCCATCGCCGCAGCCTTCGACTATGAGTCGGGCATCAACCGCGAAGAGCTGGTACTGATCGTCGATATCGGCGGTGGTACCTCGGACTTCTCCCTGGTGCGCCTGGCGCCCGAACGCCGCGCCGTGGCTGATCGTCACAGCGACATCCTCGCCACCGGCGGCGTGCATATCGGCGGTACCGACTTCGACAAGCAACTGTCGCTGGCCGGCGTCATGCCACTGTTCGGCTACGGCAGCCGGATGAAGAGCGATGCACCGATGCCCACCAGCACCCACCTGAACCTGGCCACCTGGCACACCATCAACGCGGTGTACTCGGCGCAGTCGCAGCGCCAGCTGCAGAGCATGCGCTACGACATTGTCGACCCCACCGGCATCGACCGCCTGTTCCAGCTGATCGAACGCCGCGACGGCCACTGGCTGGCCATGCAGGTCGAGGAAAGCAAGATCGCCCTGACCGAGCAGGATGCACGGCCCATCGACCTCAGCCGCCTGGAAGAAGGCCTGGTCGCCGAGCTGACCCGCACACTGTTTGAGGATGCCATCGAGCCGCTGCTGGAGCGCGTACGCGCCAGCGTCACGCAGTTGCTCGGCGATGCCGGCGTGGGTGTGGCGCAGGTGGACACCGTGTTCTTTACCGGCGGCTCCAGCGGCATCCCAGCCTTGCGCCAGAGCGTCGCGGCCATGTTGCCCAACGCCCGCCATGTCGAAGGTAATACCTTCGGCAGCATCGGCAGCGGTTTGGCCATCGAGGCGAAGAAGCGTTACGGCTAAACACAGCAACAGTTCGCGGCTAAAGCCCCTCCCACCTAGTTTGCAGTGATTGTGGGAGGGGCCGGGCGGCGCTCCGCGTTAGCCGCGACAAAACTGCAAACGCCACCATAAAAAATGCCAGCACGAAGCTGGCGTTTTTTATTCCCGCAGAATCAGCGCGGTACGGCGGGCTTCTTGGTGGGCTTCTTGCCCTTCCCTTTCGCCGCGTCGGCGCGCTCTTTGGCCGCCTGCTGGTTACGCACTTGCGCAGCCGCCTTGGCCTTCTCGCGCTTGTCCCAAGGGTTACCGCCGGCCGCACCGGTATCGCGCGGCGGCAGGCCTGTGTGCTGGGTGAGCATTGGCTTGCCCTTGCTGGTGTCCTTGGCGACCTTATGGCTGCCGGCCGGCGTCGAATTCTTGCGGCGCGCGCTCTGGTAGCTGTCGGTGGCGGGTTGATGCAGCGGGATCAGCTGGTGCTTGCCTGGCCCGATCAGGTCAGCGCGGCCCATGCGCTGCAGCGCTTCACGCAGCATCGGCCAACCTTTCGGGTCGTGATAACGCAGGAAGGCCTTGTGCAGGCGGCGCTGTTCTTCGCTCTTGACGATGGTCACGCCGTCGCTCTTGTAGCTGACCTTGCGCAGCGGGTTCTTGCCCGAGTGGTACATGGCCGTGGCGGTGGCCATCGGCGAGGGGTAGAACGCCTGCACCTGGTCGGCACGGAAGCCATTGCCCTTGAGCCACAGCGCGAGGTTCATCATGTCCTCGTCGGTGGTGCCCGGGTGCGCGGCGATAAAGTACGGGATCAGGTACTGCTCTTTGCCCGCCTCTTTCGAGTACTTCTCGAACATGCGCTTGAACTTGTCGTAGCTGCCAATGCCCGGCTTCATCATCTGATTCAGCGGGCCTTCTTCGGTGTGCTCCGGGGCGATCTTCAGGTAGCCACCGACGTGGTGGGTGACCAGCTCCTTGACATACTCCGGCGACTCGACGGCGAGGTCGTAGCGCAGACCCGAGGCAATCAGAATCTTCTTCACCCCCGGCAGCGCACGGGCACTGCGGTACAGCTGGATCAGGCTGGAGTGATCGGTATTCAGGTTCGGGCAGATGCCGGGGAATACGCAGGATGGCTTGCGGCACGCGGATTCGATTTCCGGGCTCTTGCAGGCGATGCGATACATATTGGCGGTCGGCCCGCCGAGGTCGGAAATCACCCCGGTAAAGCCTGGCACCTTGTCGCGGATCTCTTCGATCTCACGGATGATCGACTCTTCCGAGCGGTTCTGGATGATCCGCCCTTCGTGCTCGGTGATCGAGCAGAAGGTACAGCCGCCAAAACAGCCGCGCATGATGTTCACCGAAAAACGGATCATCTCGTAGGCCGGGATTTTTTCCTTGCCATAGGCCGGGTGCGGCACACGCTGATAGGGCATGCCGAACACGTAGTCCATCTCTTCGGTGGTCATCGGGATGGGTGGCGGGTTGAACCACACATCCACTTCGCCATGCTTCTGCACCAGCGCACGGGCGTTACCCGGATTGGTTTCCAGGTGCAGCACGCGGTTGGCGTGGGCGTACAGCACTGGGTCGTTGCGCACCTTCTCCATCGACGGCAGGCGAATCACCGTCTTGTCACGGGTCATCCGCGGGCTGGCAAGAATTTGCACGACCTTCGGCTCGTTCGGATCTTCCTGCGGGCCTTTCTCTTGCTCGATGGCGCAGGCGGCGGTGTCCTGAGTATTCACGTACGGGTTGATGATCTTGTCGATCTTGCCCGGACGGTCGATACGCGTAGAGTCCACTTCGTACCAGCCCTGCGGCGTATCACGGCGGATAAACGCGGTGCCGCGTACGTCGGTAATGTCCTCGATCTTGTGGCCATATGACAGGCGCTGGGCCACTTCGACGATGGCGCGCTCGGCGTTGCCGTACAGCAGGATATCGGCGCTGGCGTCGATCAGGATCGAGTTGCGCACACGATCCTGCCAGTAATCGTAATGCGCGATGCGGCGCAGCGAAGCTTCGATACCGCCGAGCACAATCGGCACGTGTTTGTAGGCTTCCTTGCAGCGCTGGCTGTACACCAGGCTGGCGCGATCCGGACGTTTGCCGGCCAGCCCGCCAGGGGTGTAGGCGTCGTCGGAGCGGATTTTCTTGTCGGCGGTGTAGCGGTTGATCATCGAGTCCATGTTGCCGGCCGCGACGCCGAAGAACAGGTTCGGCTCGCCGAGCTTCATGAAATCGTCTTTCGACTGCCAGTTTGGCTGGGCGATGATGCCCACGCGAAAGCCTTGCGACTCCAACAACCGGCCAATAATCGCCATGCCGAACGAGGGGTGATCCACATAAGCGTCACCGGTCACGATGATGATGTCGCAACTGTCCCAGCCAAGCTGATCCATCTCTTCCCGGCTCATCGGCAGGAAAGGCGCTGGCCCGAAACACTCGGCCCAGTACTTTGGATAATCGAATAACGGCTTGGCGGCTTGCATGGACATGGAGAGTGACCGGCGGTGGCGAACAGGGATGGAAAATCGCGGGCGCGGAATATAGCACAAATTTTAACCAAACCCGACTTAGACGCTAGGTTTAATGGCTGAAATCCCCCCTAGAGCCGTAGCAACAGCGTAGTGGCTTACAGCTATACTCGGGCACATAACATCGGTCGCCAATAGCCGGGACAAGGGGTGAACGTGGTGCAACGCTTAGCTTTTTCCATCCTAATTATGCTGAGCCTAGCCCTGTTGCCTGGCCTTTCGAGCGCAGCCATCACGCTCATGCCCAATAGCAGTGGCACATCCCTCAACACCGACATCGAACTGCTGGAAGACAGCGGCGCGCAACTGACCATTGCTGATATGGCCGACCCAGCCATTCAGAGCCGCTTCAAACCGGCCAATGGCCGCGCCAGCGTAGGTCAGAGTCTTAACCCCTGGTGGATCAAGGTTACCCTGCAGCGCACCAGCGATGCCCCCAGCCAGTGGTGGCTGGAAGTCAGCTCGGTCACCCAGCTCGACCTGCGCCTGTACTTTCCAGGGCAGAATGGCAATTGGCAGGAGCGCCAATCAGGCGAGCTGGTCAGCCACAAGGAAGGTCGCGATCACGAATTTCGCCACATGCTGTTCAAGCTGCCGGAGCTGACTCCACAACCCTTGACCTTCTACCTGCGCAGCTATGACCCGGCCGGCAACTCCTTCCCGATGCGCGCCTGGCAGTTGGATCATCTGACCCAAGCGGCCGCAGAAGAAAACCTCGCCCTCGGTGTGGTCTACGGCATCATCGCCGCCCTGCTGCTGTACAACCTGTTTATCTTTTTCAGCCTGCGCGACTCGGCTTACTTCTGGTACGTGCTGACCACCGCCGGCGCTCTGCTGATGATCCTCAGCATGAGCGGTCATGGTTTCCAGTACCTGTGGCCAAACAATCCGGTGCCCTTCTGGCTAGACCGCGTCACCCTGCCATCTCTGTGGGGGTTCTGCGCCTGCCGCTTTACTCAATGCCTGATGCAGACCCGCACCCACGTGCGCTGGGCTCATCACCTGTTAAGCCTGGCCTGCGTCTGCTATGTGATTGCAGTCGCCCTGGAGGGCCTGGGACAGCGCCATACCGCAGCCTGGATCATCGCCCTGCTATCGCTGACCAGCATCCCTGCAGCGCTGGGCTCGGCACTGATTCGCTGGCGCCAGGGTTACTTCCCGGCCCTGCTGTATCTCTGCGGCTATGGCCTGATTCTTGGCAGCATCAGTCTGGCGCTGATGCGCGCCACCGGCCTTGTACAGCCGGCCACCTGGAACGCTTACGTATTCCCGCTGTCAGTGGCCGCCGAGTCGATTCTGTTCTCCTTCGCCCTGGCGTACCGTATCCAAACGCTCAAGCAGGAAAAAGCCGAAGCTCTGGAGCAGGCCGACCGCGAAAAAACTGCGCGCCTGGCGCAGATGCAGGGCAGTGCCGATGAACTGCAAAGCGCGGTCAAACTGCGCACGGCCGAACTGGCACAGGCCAACCAGCAGCTCTGCGAACGCGAACGCGAGCTGCAACACGCCGCCTTCCACGACCCGCTGACCGAGCTGCCAAACCGGCGTTTCCTGGTCGAGCGCTGCGAAGCGGCGCTGGCCAATGCCCGCCGGCACAATGAAGCCACGGCTCTGCTGCTGATTGACCTCGACCATTTCAAGCCGATCAACGACAAATACGGCCACGATGCTGGCGACCTCATGTTGCAAACCATCGCCCAGCGCCTGCGCGAGCACGTACGTTCGGGGGATGCGGTGGCGCGCCTGGGCGGTGATGAGTTTGCCGTGCTGATCTGCGGTGAAGATGCCGAACAGCATGCCCGCGATATCGCCCGCCGCCTGCTGGACGAGCTGGCCAAGCCGGTGGCCTACGGTGCTGACCGTCTGACCGTGACCATCAGCATCGGCGTTGCGCTGTATCCACGTCACGCCAGCAACTTCACCACGCTGTACAAGGCCGCCGATGAAATGCTCTACAAGGTCAAGAGCCGCGGTCGTTCAGGCTCCGCCGTTTGCGGGGAAGACGGCGAGCTGAGCAGCAGCGCGCGCCTGCAACTGGATGTGCTGAATGTACCCAGTGGCTTGAGCTGATTACACGAAGGCAGCAATCGCCGCTCACAGCACAGTTATCACCAAACCAATGTCGTGCCGGCAACTGCTGTGAACGATCACACAGCTGCGCCTATACTCGCGCAACCGCCACTCGACACCGGGAAGTCCGCAGTGCAGCGTCTCACCTTATCCATCCTTCTATTGCTGAGCCTGTTTAGCGGCCCGAGCTTTGCCAACCCGGTGCAGCTGAGTGCGCCAAGTAGTGGCAACGTGCTCAACGGCCAGATCGAACTGCTGGAAGATGTGGGCGGCCAACTGAGCATTGCCGACATGGCAGACCCCGCCGTGCAAAGCCGCTTTCAACCCGCCGCCGGGCGCACCAGCGTTGGTCAGAGCAGCAACCCCTGGTGGATCAAACTCAGCCTGCAACGCAGCAGTGACGCGCCTGCACAGTGGTGGCTGGAAGTCGGCGCAGTCACCCTGCTCGACCTGCAAATCTTCCTGCCCAGCGCTACAGGCCAATGGCAATTGCGCCAGGCAGGTGAACGCGTAGGTTTTGCCGAAGGCCGCGACCACGATTACCGTCGCGCCGTGTTCCGCTTGCCAGTCCTTGGTGAGCAGCCGCAGACCATTTACCTGCGCACCTACGACCCGGCGGGCAACTCCTTCCCGCTGCGTATCTGGCAGCTACACGACCTCGAGCAACTGGCCAAGCGCGAGCATCTGGTGCTCGGTTTGATCTACGGGGTGATCCTCGCCCTGCTGCTGTACAACCTGTTTATCCTGCTGGCCCTGCGCGACCCGGCGTACCTCTGGTATGTACTGACCATGGCGGCTTCGCTGGTGTTTATCGCCAGCATGAGCGGCCATGGTTTCCAATACCTCTGGCCCGATGGCCCGGTGCCCGCCTGGCTGGATCGCATCACCCTGCCCATTCTGGTCAGCCTCGGCATCCTGCGTTTTGCCCAGGCACTGCTGTCCACCCGTACCACCCTGCGCATTGCCCACACCATCCTCAACGGCTGTATCGCAGTCTATCTGCTGGCCCTGGCGGTCAACCTCGCCGGCTATCGCAGTGAAACCGGCCTGCTGATCGGACTGATCCCGATTGTCACCGTCCCCACCCTGCTGCTCAGTGCCATCATCCGCTGGCGACAGGGCTTTACCCCGGCGCTGTTCTATCTACTGGGCTACGGCAGCGTGCTGCTGAGCTTTGTGATTCTGGTGCTACGCGCCGCCGGCGTGGTGCAGCCTGGCGAGTCCACCGCTTACCTGTTCCCGCTGGCGGTGGCGGCCGAAGCGATCCTGTTCTCCTTCGCCCTGGCCTACCGCATCCAGATTCTCAAGCAGGAAAAAGCCGATGCGATTCTCCAGGCCGACCGTGAAAAAACTGCACGCCTGGCCCAGGCCCAGGCCAATGCTGCCGAATTACAGCACTCGGTTGAACTGCGCACCGCAGAACTGGCCGCCACCAATGAACGCCTGCGCCAACGTGAACAAGCGCTGCAGCACGCGGCATTTCACGACCCGCTGACCGAGCTGCCGAACCGCCGTTATCTGGTCGAGCGCTGCGAAACCGCCCTGGCCAACGCCCGCCGGCACAGCGAAGCGATTGCCCTGCTGCTGATCGACCTCGATCACTTCAAGCCGATCAACGACAAACACGGCCACGATGCCGGTGACCTGATGTTGCAGCAGATCGCCCTGCGCCTGCGCGAGCATGTGCGCGCAGGCGACGCCGTGGCACGCCTGGGCGGCGATGAATTCGCCGTACTGGTGTGCGGCGCCGATGCCGAAGAACACGCCAGGGAGATCGCCAACCGCCTGCTCGCCGAGCTGGCCAAGCCAGTGATGTACGGCGCCGAACGCCTGACCGTGACCATCAGCATCGGCGTGGCGCTGTACCCGCAACACGCCGGCACCTTTACTGCGCTGTACAAGGCGGCCGACGAGATGCTCTACCGGGTCAAGACCCGTGGCCGCTCAGGCTCGGCGGTGTGCGGTGAAGACGGCGAGCTGAGCAATAGCGCGCGCCTGCATCTGGATGTGCTCAGCGTGCCCAGCGGCCTGCTCTGACTCAGCGGTTGCGGTAGCGCCGCGGCACCCGCGCAGTAACCTTGCTGAGCAGCTCGTAACCAATGGTGCCGGCGGCCTGAGCCACTTCATCCACCGGCAACTGCGCGCCCCACAGTTCGACTGCATCACCCACGGCGGCATCCGGCAAGTCCGTCAGGTCAACCGCCAGCATATCCATGGACACCCGCCCGACCAGTACCACCCTCTGCCCCCGAATAACAACCGGCGTGCCGACCGGCGCATGGCGTGGGTAGCCACCGGCATAACCGCAACTTACGGTGCCGATACGCGACTGCCGCTCGGCGCGCCAGGTGCCGCCATAGCCAACCGCTTCACCCACGGCCACATCGCGGCAGGCAATCAGCTGCGCGGTCAGGCTCATCGCCGGGCGCAAGCCCAGTTCAGCGGCGCCCAGATCAGTAAAAGGCGTCGCACCGTAGAGCATGATGCCGGGCCGCAGCCAATCCATATGCGCAGCCGGAATGGTCAAAATCGCCGCAGAATTGGCCAGCGAGCGCTGGGCAAAATCCAGATCCAGTAAATCGAGAAACTGCTCCAGCTGCAGTTCGGTGGTTTCACTGCCGCGCTCATCGGCGCAGGCAAAGTGACTGAGCAGATTCAGCTCGGCCACCTGCGCTGCACCCTGCAAACGGCCGTGCCATTCACGTACTGCCGCGGCGCTGAAACCCAGGCGATGCATGCCGCTGTCCAGCTTCAGCCATAGATTCAGCGGCCGCAAGAGATTAGCTGCGAGCAGCTGCTGCGCCTGTTGCTCGCTGTGCAGCACCACATCCAGCCGCAGCTGCGCGGCGAACTGGTACTCGTCCGCTTCAAAGCAGCCCTCGAGCAACAGAATCCTCGCGTCACCATGCAGCGCGCGCACCTCGGCGGCTTCTTCCAGGCTGGCCACAGCAAAGCCATCGGCGACATCGTGCAGAGCCGTTACCACCTCACGCACGCCATGCCCGTAGGCATTCGCCTTGACCACCGCAAACGCCTGCCGCCCTGGCGCACAGCGCTTGGCCACCGCGTAGTTATCGACGATGGCTGACAGATCGATGCTGGCAACAAGAGGGCGCATGACAGGGCTCCACGACAGGCTAAAGGCGAGCATCTTAACCCTCAGCTCCCGAGCTGCAAGCGCCAGGTCACCCAGCACAAGCCATACACCTGCGGGACCACTGTTAGCCACGCAAATTTAATCGCAGCGCGGCAAAAGCTACTGACAATAAGCTGTCAGTAGCACTCCCCTAGAGTGGGCTCCACAGGCTAGAACGCGCCGTCAGATACTGCCGCTGCCTGTCGCACCCTAACCTTCAAGGAGAGAGAACATGAATGCGATCAACTGGTTCGAACTATTTGTCAGCAACTTCGAGCGAGCCCGTGGCTTCTATGAACGCGCCCTGGCGACGCCGCTGGAGGTAATGGAGGGCATGGGCGGCCGTATGGCACTGTTCCCCCATGCACAGGAAAGCGGTGTCGGCGGCTGCCTGAGCGAGTCTGCCGAGCAACAGAGTGGGATTGGCGGCACCCGCATCTACCTGAACGTCGAGGGCCAACTGGATGCGGTGGTGAACCGGGTTCCCTCGGCAGGGGGCGTGATCATCCAGAGCAAGATGTCCATCGCGCCGCATGGCTTTATTGCTGTGATAAAAGACAGCGAAGGTAATGAAGTGGGCCTGCACAGCATGTCCTAAAACCGGCATTCCGGGCGTACGCCAGCGCGCCCGGTAATCCAGAGCGAGAACAGCTGAGACAACATGAGGCGCGCCGACCGTCTATTTCAAATCGTGCAGTTCCTGCGCAGCCGTCGCCTGACCACCGCCCAGTGGCTTGCCGAGCGCCTGCAAGTATCGGTGCGCACTATTTATCGCGATATCCAGGATCTGTCCCTTTCCGGCGTGCCGCTGGAAGGTGAAGCCGGCGTCGGCTACGTGCTGCGCCAACCGATGGATTTGCCACCCCTGATGTTCGAGCGCGAAGAGATTGAGGCACTGCTGGTGGGCGCGCGCATGGTCAAAGCCTGGGCGGACCCACAACTGCAACGGGCCGCCGAATCGGCACTGGCAAAGATCCACAGCGTGCTGCCCAACGAGCTGCGCGATGAGCTCAATCGTAACCAGCTGTTTGCCCCCGAAACCAATCCGTACCCCGTGCATTGGCTCGGCCAGCTGCGCCAGGCCATACGCCAGCGCCACAAACTGCTGATCAGCTATCGCGATGAACGCGGCGACACCAGTCAACGCTGCGTCTGGCCGCTGGGGCTGTTCTTCTGGGGGCAAACCTGGACGCTGTGCGGCTGGTGTGAGCTACGCAACGACTTTCGCAACTTCCGCATCGACCGCATGGAACAGCTGCAGGACCGTGCGGAGACCTTTGAAGCAGTGGAGGGCCAACGCCTGGAGGACTACCTCAAACCGTATCTAGGCGAGTACGCCACCGCACCGCTGTACAAAAGCTAACGCCTGAAGAGCGCGACTGAGAGCACACCGGATCACTCGTCTTCGAACTGGTAGCTACCCGGCGCGAGGTTCTCAAAGCGCGAGAATTTGCCGAGAAACGCCAGCCGCGCCGTACCCAACGGACCGTTACGCTGCTTGCCGATAATGATCTCGGCCACGCCCTTGTACTCGGTTTCAGGGTGATACACCTCGTCGCGGTAAACGAACATGATGATGTCGGCGTCCTGCTCGATGGCCCCGGATTCACGCAAGTCGGAGTTGATTGGGCGCTTGTTCGGGCGCTGTTCAAGGCCACGGTTAAGCTGCGACAGGGCAATCACCGGGCAGTTGAACTCTTTGGCCAGGGCCTTCAGCGAGCGGGAGATTTCGGAAATCTCGTTGACTCGGCTGTCGCCGCTGGAACCAGGAATCTGCATCAGTTGCAGGTAGTCGACCATGATCAGGCCGATCTCGCCGTGCTCGCGGGCCAGGCGGCGGGTACGCGCACGCATTTCCGAGGGCGAGATACCGGCGGTATCGTCGATAAACAGCTTGCGGTCATTCAGCAGGTTGACCGCCGAGGTCAGACGCGGCCAATCGTCGTCGTCCAGGCGACCGGCACGCACCTTGGTCTGATCGATACGCCCGAGCGAGGCCAGCATACGCATCACGATGGAGTCGGAAGGCATCTCCAGCGAGTAGACCATCACCACCTTGTCGCTGCGCATCAGCGCGTTTTCCACCAGGTTCATGGCGAAGGTGGTCTTACCCATCGACGGACGGCCGGCAACGATGATCAGGTCGGCCGGCTGCAGGCCGCTGGTCAGGTTGTCCAGGTCAGTAAAGCCGGTGGACAGACCGGTGATCGCGTCGCCAGCATTGAACAGGGTGTCGATGCGGTCGATGGCCTTGACCAGAATATCGTTGATCCCTACCGGGCCGCCGGTCTTCGGTCGCGCCTCGGCAATCTGGAAGATCAGGCGCTCGGCCTCATCGAGAATCTCGGCACCGGTACGACCTTGCGGCATGTACGCGCTGTCGGCAATTTCGCCGCTGATGCCGATCAACTGGCGCAACGTGGCGCGCTCACGAATGATCTGCGCATAGGCCTTGATGTTGGCCACCGACGGCGTGTTTTTCGCCAGTTCGCCGAGGTAGGCCAGGCCGCCGACTTGCGACAGCTGCCCTTCCTGGTCCAGCTGCTCGGATACCGTGACCACGTCGAAGGGGTGGTTACGCTCAGCCAACTTGAAAATCGCGCGGAAGATCAGGCGGTGGTCGTGTCGATAGAAGTCGCCATCGGACACCGCATCGAGCACCCGCTCCCAGGCATTGTTGTCGAGCATCAGGCCGCCCAGTACGGCTTGCTCCGCCTCGATCGAGTGCGGCGGCACCTTCAGGGCGGAGGTTTGCAGGTCGTACTGTTCGGGCAGGCTGATGTCGTTCATAAGGCTCTGGGCAAAATTCTGTGTTCACAAAACAAAAGGCACGACATCGCTTGCGCAATGTCGTGCCTGATTGTTAGCGGCCAAGCACCTGAGTGCAAGCCCACTTAGTCGCGAGCTGATTAGGCTGCTACGACGACAACCTTGACGGTTGCTTCAACGTCGCTGTGCAGGTGCACGGCTACGTCGTATTCGCCGAGTTGACGAATGGTGCCGTTCGGCAGACGCACTTCAGCTTTGGCCACTTCAACGCCGGAGGCGGTCAGGGCTTCAGCGATGTCGTGAGTACCGATCGAGCCGAACAGTTTGCCTTCATCGCCCGCGGTAGCGGTGATGGTGACTTCCAGTTCAGCCAACTGAGCAGCGCGGGATTCAGCGTAAGCTTTCTTCTCGGCAGCCAGTTTTTCCAGCTCGGCGCGACGTGCTTCAAACGCAGCAACGTTTGCAGGAGTAGCGGCGGTGGCTTTGCCTTGCGGCAGCAGGAAGTTACGACCGTAACCGGCCTTAACATTCACTTTATCGCCCAGGTTGCCCAGGTTGGCGATTTTTTCCAGCAGGATCAGTTCCATTTGGTAATAACCTCTTAACTTTTAACCTTCACCGTTCGCGGGGCCCGAGCCTTGTTTGCGCTCAAAGCGACCACGAAAATCAAGCAGACTGTCGACAATGGCCAAAACCACCAGTAACGGATAAGTCAGCTGCATAAACAGCAACAACGTGATGTACAACCCGACCAGCCAGAACTTACCTAGCCGACCTTGCGCCACCATCCCATGCAACAGGGCGATGCCCGCAAACGCTAACGGCACACTGCACAACGGCGTCAACATGGCCATTTGCGGACCCAGATTGGGCCCCAACAGCATGCCAACCAGCAGCAACATCGCCAGCGGGGTCGGGAGGCGTAGCGCGCGAAACTCGCGACCAAAGCCACCCGGGTTATACAACTGCGCCTGCCAGAAGCGCCCAAGTATCAGGCTCAACAAGCTAACTATCTGCAACAACGCCGCGATCAATCCGGTCAGTACCGGTGCAATCAGGCTATCCAGGCGCGCTCGCTCATCCACCGACATCTGTTGGTGAACCCCATCGAGCATTTGCGGCATCAGCTTTTGCAGCTCAAGCGCCATTGCTTCAATGGGTTCGCGGAACACCGCGCCCAAAACCAGCCCATACACCAGGCCCAATGCCACGCTGCACAGCAGCACACGATTCCAGGACAGGTTGGCGCGTAACAACAACGCCAATCCCAGCGCACCGAGCAACACCAACAGGGTGCGCGGCTCACCGAAATACCACCAGCCAATGGCCGGTAGCAGGGCCCAGGCGAGGATGCCAGCGGCATCACTCCAACCGCGCCGCAGAAGCACCAGGCTTCCAGCGGCAGCACTTAACCAGAACAACAGCGGCAATGCCGCAGAAACCACCACTACGAGAGTGGCCTGCATACGGCCGCGCATAATGAATTCAGCTATGGCGCGCATGCGATCTATCCCTTACTTCTTGTCGAACATCCGGTCTCAGCGGCCGTGGCTGTCGGTGTAAGGCAGCAGGGCCAGGAAGCGGGCGCGCTTGATAGCGGTAGCCAGCTGACGCTGATAACGAGCCTTAGTACCGGTGATACGGCTAGGAACGATCTTGCCGGTTTCCGAGATGTAAGCTTTCAGCGTGTTGAGATCTTTGAAATCGATCTCTTTCACTTCTTCTGCAGTAAAACGGCAGAATTTACGACGACGGAAGAAACGTGCCATGAGAGTGGCTCCTCAATAGATCCGTGGATTACTCGTCAGCGTTGTCGCTGTCGTTGTTGTCGCTGTCATCGCCATCAACAGAATCGGCGTTATCAGGACGGTCACGACGCTCACGGCGCTCACTGCGGTTTTCTTCGGCCTTGAGCATCTCGGACTGGTCAGTAACGGCCTCGTCGCGACGGATGACCAGGTTACGGATCACGGCATCGTTGTAACGGAAGTTGTCTTCCAGCTCAGCCAGGGCTTTGCCGGTGCACTCAACGTTAAGCATCACGTAGTGAGCTTTGTGGACGTTGTTGATGGCGTAAGCCAGCTGACGACGGCCCCAATCTTCCAGGCGGTGAATCTTGCCGCCGTCTTCTTCGATCAGCTTGGTGTAACGCTCAACCATGCCGCCGACTTGCTCGCTCTGGTCCGGGTGAACCAGAAAGATGATTTCGTAATGACGCATAAATGCTCCTTACGGGTTGTAGCCTGCCGCCAAATGCGGTCAGGCAAGGAGTGAATTTCACTTGTTTGTCTTGCTGAAACAGAAAGGCACAAAAGCGCCTGCCATCGCGGCAAGGGGCGACATTCTAGTGAAGCCCCCTGCTACACGCAAGGTGAACTGGTGATTATTTGAACAATCCGCAGCGAACGCCCGGAAAGGAAAGGCCAAACAAGTGCGGGCACCGGCCAGGTGCCCGCCACACACTCACTTCTTGCTGACAGCCTTGCGCTGACGCAACGCCTCGAACAGGCACACACCGGTAGCAACCGAGACATTCAGGCTACTGACGCTGCCCGCCATCGGCAACTTGACCAAGTAATCACAGTGCTCACGGGTCAGCCGGCGCATGCCTTTGCCTTCGGCGCCCATGATCAGCACCGTCGGCCCGGTCAGATCATGCTCGTACAGTTCCTGCTCAGCCTCACCGGCCGTACCGACAACCCACAAACCGCGCTGCTGGAGCTTCTCCAGGCTACGCGCCAAGTTGGTCACTGCCACCAGCGGAATCACTTCAGCCGCACCACAGGCGACTTTACGCACAGTAGCGTTGAGCGTGGCGGATTTGTCCTTCGGCACGATAACCGCCAGCGCACCCGCCGCATCGGCAGTTCGCAGACAAGCACCGAGATTGTGCGGGTCTGTCACGCCGTCGAGCACCAGCAACAAGGGCGCGCCCTCAGTGCGATCGAGCAGCTCGTCGAGCATCGCCTCCCCCCAGACCTGACTAGGGCTGACATCCGCCACCACACCTTGATGCACGCCTTCGACCCAGGCATCCATCTCACGGCGCTCACACTGACCAACAGACACCCGCGCATCCGCCGCCAGCGCCAGCAACACCTGGACGCGCGGATCATTACGCCCTTCGGCTAGCCAGATTTGCTTAACCCGCTTTGGATGGTGACGCAACAGCGCTTCTACAGCATGCACGCCGTAGATTTTCTCCAGCTGACTCATGACTTCGCCTTACGCTTGCGCGCACCGCCGGACGCCGGCGCTCCACCAGCCGAAGCGCCTTTGCGGTGCGCCCCAGGCTTACCTGACTTGCTGGCTGGCTTGGACGACTCGCCCTTAGCCGCGCCTTTGCCAGCCTTGCTCTTCGAATCATTGAGCAGCGACTTTTTCAGCGCACGGCTTTTTTCCACATCGGTATTACCTGGCGCAGCCCGCTCGCCGCGACGCCCGGCTTTACCCGCAGCCGATTCAAAACCACCACGGCGCTGACCGGCCGGCATAGCCGTTTTACCTTCAGCCAGCTCAAAGTCGATCTTGCGCTCGTCCAGATCGACGCGCATGACTTTGACCTCAACGCCATCACCCAGACGGAAGCTGCGGCCACTACGCTCACCCGCCAGACGATGGTGCACGGGGTCAAAGTGGTAGTAGTCGCCCGGCAAGGCAGTGACATGCACCAGACCTTCGACGTAGATATCCTTCAGCTCGACGAACAGACCAAAGCCAGTCACAGCCGTGATCACACCCGGGAAGGTTTCGCCGACGCGATCCTTCATAAACTCGCACTTGAGCCAGTTCACTACATCGCGAGTCGCCTCATCGGCGCGGCGCTCGGACATCGAGCACTGCTCGCCAAGCTGTTCGAGAATCGCATCATCGTACGGGTAGATGCGCGCTCGTGGCATGATCGCCGCACCGGCACGTTTGACGTGCGGGGTATCGAGCTTGGAGCGGACCACACTGCGAATCGCCCGATGGATCAGCAGATCCGGGTAGCGGCGAATCGGCGAAGTAAAGTGCGCATACGCATCATAATTAAGGCCGAAGTGGCCCTGATTATCCGCGCTGTAAACAGCCTGACTGAGCGAGCGCAGCATTACAGTCTGAATCAGGTGGTAATCCGGACGCTCGCGGATGCTCTCCAGCAGCAACTGATAATCCTTAGGCGACGGACCATCCTTCGACTTGCCACGGTGCAGCGACAACCCCAGCTCGGTGAGGAATGCTTTGAGCTTTTCCACACGCTCCGGCGGTGGACAGTCGTGCACGCGATACAGCGCTGGAATTTCATGCTTCTGCATAAAGGCGGCGGTGGCCACGTTGGCGGCCAACATGCATTCTTCGATCAACTTGTGCGCATCGTTGCGCTGGGTTGGGCGAATCTCGGCGATCTTGCGCCCAGCTCCGAAAATGATCCGAGTTTCCTGGGTTTCAAAATCGATGGCGCCGCGCTCATGGCGCGCAGCCAACAGCACCTGATACAGCGAATACAGCTGTTTGAGGTGCGGCAGAACTTCTTTGTATTCGCCACGCAGGGCCTTGCCTTCGCTACCCTTGGGCTGCTCAAGCATTGCGCTAACCTTGTTATAGGTCAGGCGCGCATGGGAGTGGATCACCGCTTCGTAAAACTGGTAATCGGTCATCTTGCCGGTCTTCGAGATACTGATCTCGCAAACCATGGCCAGGCGATCTACATGCGGGTTCAGCGAGCACAGGCCGTTGGACAACTCTTCCGGCAGCATCGGGATAACCCGCTCTGGGAAGTACACCGAGTTGCCACGCACCTGGGCCTCGGCATCCAGAGCCGAATCGATTTTTACATAATGGGAAACGTCGGCGATGGCGACATAGAGCTTCCAGCCGCCGGAAAACAGCCGCCAGTTGCTGCCGTTCTTCTCGCAATACACGGCATCGTCAAAGTCACGCGCGTCTTCACCGTCGATGGTGACGAACGGCAGATGGCGCAGATCGATGCGCTTCTCCTTGTCCTTCTCTTCAACTTCCGGCTTGAGCTTGCGCGCCTCTTTGACCACAGCTTCGGGCCAGACGTGGGGAATATCGTAGCTGCGCAGGGCAACGTCGATCTCCATGCCCGGCGCCATATAGTTACCAACGACTTCAACCACATCGCCCTGGGGCTGGAAGCGCGTAGTCGGCCAGTGAGTGATTTTCACCTCAACGAACTGACCCTGCTTGGCACCGGCATTTCGCCCTGGCGTTACCAGCACTTCCTGCTGAATCTTCGGGTTATCTGCGACTACAAAGCCGACACCGCTTTCTTCGTAATAACGGCCGACGATGCTTTCGTGAGCGCGGGAGATCACTTCAACCACGGCACCTTCACGACGGCCACGACGGTCGAGGCCGGAAACCCGCGCCAATGCGCGGTCGCCATCGAACACCAGGCGCATTTGCGCAGGACTCAGGAACAGGTCATCGCTGCCGTCATCCGGCACGAGGAAGCCAAAGCCATCACGATGACCGCTGACCCGCCCCAGAATCAGGTCGAGTTTGTCGACCGGGGCATAAGTGCCACGACGGGTATAGATCAGTTGACCATCGCGCTCCATGGCGCGCAAACGGCGACGCAGCGCTTCGAGCTGCTCTTCAGTGGCCATGCCGAATTCATCGGCCAACTCTTCACGGCTCGCGGGGGAGCCGCGGTCAGACAAGTGCTGCAGGATCAGCTCGCGACTTGGAATGGGGTTTTCGTATTTTTCCGCTTCACGAGCGGCCTCGGGATCGAGGGATTGCCAATCGGCCATTAGAGGTAATTCACCTTATCTACACAAATTCGGTTTGCCATGTGCCTATTGAAGCGCGAAACCACTGTCCAGGTCAGCCCGGCACACAGAATAAAATTTTTTAACAACAGGGGTTTACAAGTAAAAACGTGATCCGTATTATGCGCGCCACAACGACGGGAAACGAAGTTAACCGAGTTGTAGTTGATAGCAAATAAGCAAGTTTTGCAATCAATGCCCAGGTGGTGAAATTGGTAGACACGCCAGCTTCAGGTGCTGGTGACCTTACGGTCGTGGAAGTTCGAGTCTTCTCCTGGGCACCAATTCAAAAAACCGAGCCACTGGCTCGGTTTTTTATTGCCTGCGATTTAATCCATCACGAAGCAACTACCCGGCGAGCGCCAGAGGCGCCCACCCTCAATCGGTTTAAACGCGAAACTGCCCCAGGCTGGCCTTGAGTTTCTTCGCCAAGCCATCCAGCACGCGACCGCTATTCGCCGTTGCCGCTACCGCCTCAGCCGCCCGCTGCGCCTCGACATGAATGACCTCGACGCGCCCACGCACGGCGTCCGCGCCCTCGGCCTGATGCGCCGCCGCC
>Ga0247831_1002468_pt1 | contig 29959 bp, 25 predicted proteins | sample LaCruzMarch2015__9_FD_192406 | JGI IMG/M metagenome (GOLD analysis project Ga0247831, IMG submission 192406) | Freshwater microbial communities from meromictic Lake La Cruz, Castile-La Mancha, Spain - LaCruzMarch2015_1m | ecosystem: Environmental > Aquatic > Freshwater > Lake | place: Spain...
TCAACCAGTTTTCATCAATCCACGTATTGTATTCCGCAGATTTCATTGCCATATTTTCAGCACTTGGCATACTGTGGTTGAGGATTACTTTTGAGCATTTTACAACCGCTGTATCAATTGCAGGATACATTCCTTTTACTTCTGTCTCATTTGGAAGTGGATTTACTGATAAAACGCTATAAAAATCTTCTTTTCTGGAATCAGAATACGTTTTCATTGCAATTCGCATCAATTCTGTTGCATTGAAATGTCCATTATAACGTGCAGTTGTGGAGTGATAAGTACGATTCAATAGGGAATTATTTTCCGTTGAACAGGCAAAAAGCAATGCAATTCCAAAGATTGAAAGTAAAACAGAAGATCTAAATTTCATACTTATATATAACTAACAAATGTATGTTTTAGTATAAAATTAAGCGATGTTTGTGAATACTTGTTGAATATCGTCATCGTCTTCGATTTTATCCAACATTTTTTCAATGTCCACTAATTGTTCCTCTGAGAATTCAACTGGGGTTGTAGGGATACGTTTCAAACTTGATTTCTGAACTTCTATTTGCAAGTCTTCTAATGCTTTAGCTAAAGTTCCAAAAGAGGTATAATCACCATAAACAACGATATTCTCTCCTTCCACTTCGATTTCTTCACAACCAGCATCAATCAACTCAAGTTCTAAATTTTCAACGTCAATTGCATCAGTTTTCACAAACTCAAATACACATTTTCTAGAGAACATAAATTCCATAGAACCATTTGGAACTACGCCACCTCCTGCTTTATTGAAGTATGATTTAACATTTGCCACTGTTCTTGTTGGATTGTCCGTAGCGCATTCTACATAAACAAGTACGCCATGAGGTCCTTTTCCTTCGTAATTTACTTCTGCAAATGAAGCGATATCTTTTTGTGCTGCTCTTTTAATTGCCGATTCGATATTGTCTTTCGGCATATTTTCTGACTTTGCGTTTTGGATAGCAGTTCTCAATTTTGCATTTGTAGCAGGATCAACTCCTCCTTCTTTTGCTGCCATTGTGATTGCTTTTCCAAGTTTTGGAAACATTTTAGACATTTTGTCCCAACGTTTTTCTTTTGCTGCTCTTCGGTATTCAAATGCTCTTCCCATGTGTCAAAATTTGGGCAAAAGTAAGGATTTCAGGTAGAAAATTCAACAGAAAAGAATTAAAGTGCAAATAGAATAGCTCAGAAAAATCAAACTTGTTTTTATTAAATCAGAATTTTTACGAATGCTTGTTAAAAATCTTTGATAAAGCAAAAAAAAATTATCTTCTTTTAAAGAAATCAAGCATTTTTTGAAAAATAGTTTTTTTTGAATCAGAAAAATAACCATTGGCATAACCACCATATCCGTAGCCATAACCATTGCCATAACCGTACTTTTTATCAAAAGGATCAGTGTAGTTCAAGACAATTGCTATGTTTTCTACAATGTTTTCATTAATAAACGCTTTAGGAATTGAAAGGAATTTCTTTTGTAAAAAACCCACTCTTGCTATATATAATAGTAAATCAGCTTCATTTTTTACAATTGGTAAACAATCTGAAATCAATCCAATTGGAGAAGTATCTAAAATTACATAATCAAAATTCTCTTTGAGATAGTTCATCAATTCTTTAAACCTTCGTTTAAGTAATAGTTCTGCTGGATTTGGCGGAATATCGCCAGCATTAATCAAATAAAACTCATTTTTATCAGATGCAAGATTAATAATATCGTTGGGTAATAAAGATTCATCAATAATAAAATTACTTATCCCTTTTGAGTTTTTAATATTAACATAATCCAACAATTTTGGCATCCGTAAATCCAAACCAACTACAATAACTTTTGATCCAGCTTTGGATAAAGAATTTGCAAGATTCATAGAAATGAATGTTTTACCTTCATTTGGTAATGTTGAAGAAAGCGCAATCACTTTACAACCAACTTTATCAGATAAGGAAAAATTAATATTCGTTCGCAACATTCTGAATGATTCAGACAAGAACGACCGATCGGTATCATCAATTAATGAATTTGCTTTATCACTTTTTGGGATTTGTCCCAAAAGCGTTAAGTCGTCTAAATCTTTTGCGCTTTTGAGTTTATTATCAAAAAGTTGAAGGATGTAAATTATACCTATCGGTATAAAAATTGATAATATTAATCCAACTAAATAAATTACATTTGTTATGGGAGAAACTAACTTACCTGGTCCAGTTGGCGGGGTAATTATTTTTAAATTAATTACAGAAGCAGCAAGTTCAATTTCGTTTTCTTCCCTTTTTTGGAGTAAGTACAAATACAAAGATTCTTTAATTTGTTGTTGTCTTAGTATTGATCTATATTCTCTTTCGAACACCGGCAGTTCATTCAATTCAAGCTTTACTCTATTAAATTCTTTGTTGTATGATTTTAGCTTAAGTTCGTAAGTGTTTTTTAAATTGGTTAAACTTTTTTTAATACTTTCCCTCAATAATTCAATTTGAGATTCTAGTTTACTTGCTAATGGGTTGTTAGGTTTACTATTTTGTAATATTTTTTTCCTGTCTAAAATCAATTTATTATATTGATCAGTCATTTGATTAATACTGATATCGTCAAGACCAATATTTGAAGGTAGTAACTCTTCATAACCAGGGCTTGAATTATTAAAATCTATTAATAAATTAATTAATCCTAACTGAATTGTAACATCATTAACATTTTTTTCAAGAAAACCCTTTGAAGAAATTATTGAGTTAACATCAACTTCATAATCTGTAATACCACTATTTGTTTTATAATTTTCACCACTTATTTCAACTTGATTTAATTCTTCGACTAAAAATTTTATTCTTTCCTTTATGAATGTACTTGTACTTTTTTTTACTATGTTTTTATCATTTAGGGCATCAGATTTATAGCTATTTATTACTTGTTTTAGTATTAAGTTATTATGATCAGAATCTGTTCCAACAATAGATAAAAGAACAACAGATGATTCTTTATTTTTAATTTCAACAACTAAATCTTTGCTCAATTTATCAACTGCTATCTGTTTAGATACAAGAACAACCTCAATTTTTTTTCCTACCCAACTATTTTTAAAAGCTTTTGATTTTTTTAATTTGATAACATAATCATTCGTTTTGATAAAAGAGTAGTTTTTAATATCAATAATTTCTGATTTTCCATTTTTAGAAATTAAGTTAATGCATTCTTCATTAACAAAAATAATCTCAAATGAATTAGACTTAAATTTTGGGTTAACTAAACTATCCACAAACTCAATAAATATTGGTGAATTCTCAAATAATTCAGTTCTTCTAATTCCAGATTTATCTCCAATGAGATAACTTATAACTTGAAGATTTAAGGAATCAACAACTGGTTCTAAAACTGTATTAGCTTTTAGCTTTTCAACTTCATTTGATAAATTTGAAGATGATTGTATTAAATCTAAGTCCTCTAAAAGCGAAAATCCTTGTTGATTTCTTTGACCTTGATCTTCACTAATTAATATAGTTGTTGTGTTTTTATAAACTGGAATTTGATACTTTAGATATAAAAAAATTATTGTAAAAATTAAAATTGACGTTATAATAAAATAATACCACTTTGTTAAATAAGGAGTAAACAAATCGGCTAAATTGATTTTTTCGAAATCATTATTTTTTTTATTTTTCTTGTATCGAGATTTAATCATCTTGTAATCAAAATTAGAGTTGAAACGATTAATGAAGTAATAGAAACTATTAATGACCCATTGGTTCTAACAAATGTAGAATTAGACATCGATGCTTTATTAGGTTCAATGTAGACAACATCATTTTGATTTAAGTAGTATACTGGGGAGTTATATATATTTTTTGATAATAAATTAACACGATATTCTTCCTTTTTCCCTTCGTTCTCCCTAATAACTAGAATGTTATTTCGAACACCAGTTATTTTTAAATCACCTGCAAGACCAACTGCTTCAAGTAATGTAATTCTTTCATTAGGAATTCTAAAGGTTCCAGGAGCATTTACTTCTCCAAGAATAGTAACTTTAAAATTAAGAATACTAATATAAACGACTGGATTATTCAAGAATTGTTTAAGTTCATTTTCAATTAAATCTACAGCCTCATTTCTATATAATCCTGCTAATTTTATTTTTCCAATTACAGGAATATTAACCATACCGGATCGATCAATCAAATAACCATTCAATTGATTTGTTCCATTTATATAACCCGATTGACTAGTTGAAGTTGATGTTAAATTAAATGGCTCTACAGCTTCTTTATCGTTGTCTGTAACAATAATAGATATCAAATCATCTACTTTTAGTTTGGGTGTATAACTTACATTATTTATAGAAGTAGTATCACCAGTGTTAGACGAAAAATAGACAATTTTCTGACGCAATTTACAAGACGATAAACTTAAAGTGAAGAACGATACTAAAAGAAAAAAATTGAAATTAGATTGATTCATTGATTTTTTAGTTTGTTATCTAGATTTGAACTTATAATATTTAATAAAAAGTAATAGGAAATAAATATAAAAAACACCAAGCCAAACAACAAAGCTTGACCTAAGTACATTATTGCTATTCCAAAAATTAATATAATTACTAGGTTAATAAAACCTATAAATAAGCTTGTTTTAAAATGGCTCAATTTAAAAAAGTCAATAATTAAATGATGAAAGTGATTTCTATCTGCCTCAAAAGGACTCTTACCAGCAAATATTCTTATGACAAATACTCTTACAAGATCTAAAATTGGTATTGAAATAAAAGAAAAAATTAAAAAGGGTATGTTTTGTAAAGGGAAATTTAACTCAACTAATTTTTCATTAGGTAAAGCAATAATTCTTAATGTCAAAATCGATATGATAAAGCCTATTAACATTGATCCGGTATCGCCCATGAATATCTTTTTTTCATTGGAAACATTGAATCTTAAAAAGGCAATTAAAGATCCGATTAAGACAATACAAATACTACATAAAAAATACCTTTCTATTAACAAAAATAGAATTGTAAAACTAGAAAAAACAATAATGCTTATAACACCTGCCAAACCATCAATTCCGTCAATTAAATTCAACGCATTAATTATTAGAACATTTATAAATATAACAATAAGTAATCCAATAAAATAATTGATTTCAAAAACCCATAAAAATCCTTTGAAGTTTAGCAATTCAAATGAAGGATGAAAAACTAAAAAAACACCAGATAATATTTGAGCAATTAATTTGGTTGATGGTGCAACACCTATTAAATCATCTTTTAAACCGATAATAAAAATGATAGTTAATCCCGGAAGTAAGGAATATAGAGTATTGAATTCATCAAATTTCTCTATAAAATAAAATGAGATCATCAAAACGACATAAAAAGCAACGCCTCCAATATTTGGTACAAAATCTACGTGTGAAGATCGGTGATTAGGTTTACTTCTAAAATTACTAACTTTAGCAATAACCCTAATTTTTGGAATTAAAACATAAGATAAAATAAATGACCCTAAAATTAGAAGTAATGAAAAAAATAAAAAAGACATTATTTAAAATAATTTAAAATCAAAGGATTAATTCTTCAAAAATAGTTATAAAAAGCATAAAAAACCTCTATATAAATAATTTAAAGTGCTTTAAGTATATTAACTATTCTTTCAGATGTTTTACCATCCCATTTTTCTGGAATAGCACCTTTTTTCCATTTTCCTGAAAGTAATTTTTCTAAAGCAGGTTTTATTGATTTTGGATTAGTACCTATCAATAAATTTGTACCTATTGTTATAGTTTCTGGTCGCTCAGTATTATCTCGTAACGTCATACATGGGATACCCAATACAGTAGTTTCCTCTGTTATCCCACCAGAATCAGTGATAACCGCTTTAGCATTTTTTACTAAATAGTTAAACTCCAAGTAACCTAAAGGTTCAATTATATTAAGTCGTGGATTTGAAATTGAGATTGATTCCAACTTTTTTGCAGTCCTTGGGTGAACAGGAAAAACTAGCTGCATATTTTGTGAGTTTTCAATTATCTCTTCTAATATTTGTTTTAAACCATCCACTTGGTCCACATTTGAAGGACGATGCAATGTAATAACAAAGTATTCATCTTTACAAAGTCCAATTTCTTTCCAAACATTTGGCTCTATAAAATTTGGCTCTTGTTTTAATAAAGTATCAATCATTGTATTTCCAACGAAATAAATTTGATTTGATTTTACACCTGATTTTATAAGATTTTGATTAGCTACTTCTGAAGTTGTAAAGAAGTAATTTGTTATGGCATCGGTGACCAATCGATTAATTTCTTCAGGCATTGACCAATCATTGGATCTAATACCTCCTTCAACATGTGCAACTTTTATTTGTAACTTTTGAGCAACAATTGCACAGGCCATTGTAGAAGTAACATCGCCAACAACCAAAACTAAATCTGTAGGATTGGCAAATAATTCTTGCTCAAACCTAACCATAATGTTTGCAGTTTGTTCTGCTTGCGTTCCTCCTCCTGCATTCAAGTTTGCATCTGGATTTGGTATTTCTAGCTGATCAAAAAAATCACTAGACATCTTTTTATCGTAATGTTGTCCAGTATGGACTAATCTAAAATTGATATCTGTACCATTATTTTGTTCAACTTTTATTGCATGAATAATTGGAGCAATTTTAATGAAATTTGGTCTCGCACCTGCAACTATTGTAATATGTTTCATTTATTTTGTGTTTTTAATACTTAATAGCATTTCCAAAGCTATTTTTTTTCTTTCAAATGCGTTTGCTAGATTTTTTGCTCCAATTCTTTTTTGTTCATAAGTTTCTGTTTTTGAGATTTCGCTGACGGCATTTAAAAAGTCTTTCTTGTTTTCAGGTAAATAAGTTATTCCAGCATTAAAATTCTCAATAATTTCCTTTGTTTCTCCTTCCAAACCAAGTAAGATAGGTTTTTCCATTGCCGCAGCTTCAAAAATTTTTGATGGAATTACCGTATGAAAAGTTTCACTCTTTTTTAAGTTAACTAAAGCAACATCAGCAATATTTAAATAATCTACAACATCTTTTTTTGATACAGACTCTATAAATGTTACATTATTTAGTAATAATTGTCTTGATTGCTTAATTAAGTTTTGGCGTTCTGCTCCATCTCCTATAAATAAAAAATGGAAATTAGGATTAGTTTTTTCTAATTCTACAATAGAATCAAGTATAAAGTTTAAACCATGTGCCATTCCATGTGTACCAACATAAGCAAAAACAAACTTGTTTTGGAGATTATATTGTTCTAAAATTGATAGTTTCTTTTCGCATGGAAAATACAATTCCAAATTTGCTCCGTTTTTAAATACATCAATTTTGTTTTGATTTATTCCTTTGTAGACAATTTTTGATTTAAAAGAATCGGTAACAACTATTATTTTTTTTGCAGATTTATACAAACGTAATTCAACTTTTTCAAAAAATTTAATAAATAAATTTCGTTTCATTGCACCTACTGCTATTATCGATTCTGGCCATAAATCTCTAACTTCAAATATCCAAGGTTTTCTCTTAAAAAAAGAAAGCCAACGTCCTGATATTGCAGAAAAAAACTGAGGAGATGTAGCGATTATTACATCTGTTTTTATTAATAAACCAGCTATAAAAGAGGATATTGAAAAACTTATATAGTCTAAAATACGTTTTACAAAGCCCTCATTTGCTGCAATATAGGACCAAACTCTAATTACCTTTATCCCTTCAACTTCTTCTTTTTGAATTAATTTGTTTTTATATCCTTTGTAGACTTTTCCTTTAGGGAAATTTGGAACACAAGTAATTACGGTAACTTCCACTCCATTCTTTACCCATTCCTTGCAATGCTCGAAAGTTCTATTTGCTGGAGCATTTACTTCTGGTGGGAAGTTATCTGAGATAAATAATATTTTCATGATTCAATTTCGCAATGAAAGTGTTTTAATTTTCCTGATTTACTTCGCTGTATAAACTCTTTTTTATCAAATTTAGCAATTAATCCAGGTTCCAGATATTTATCTAAAGCTTTCTGAACATTTAATTTTTGTTCATCATTAAGTTCTTCATCTGAAACGTATTCAAATACGAACTCATTTAATTTGGTTTGCTTGATAATAAACTCCTTCATTGTATCACCAGAATCCATTAAAGATTTAGAGATATAATAAAATGTTAAACCTGCTGCTTGTTTTCCGCTCGGAAGAAGAGCAAAATCATTTGTTCTGCCAATTACTTTTTCTAAAATTGTATAATTCCCACTCATATTGGCGGATTTTATAGCAATGTCTCCTAATTCATAACGTATAAATGGCATCGCTTTATTATACAAAGAAGTAACTACAACTCGCCCCTCGCAACCTGGCTCAACTTCTTGATTATTATCATCTAGTATTTCAATTAATAGTGTTTCATTGTTTAGAATCCAATGACCATTTTCATCTTCAATTGCTATTAAATCTAATTCAGAAGCACCGTATTCATTTACAACTTTTACACCAAATCCTTTTTCTAGGATAGTTCTATCAATATCATCACAAACTTCTGAAGTTGGAAAAACAACATTAAGTGTTGGACATAATTCTTTAGCCGTTAATCCATTTTTAATTAAATATTTAGCAAAAAGTACTAAACTACTAGTGTATCCGTTTATATAAAAGAATTTTTCTTTCTTGAATTTTCTTATGAATTCATTTAATTTTTCATCTGATAAGTCAAAAACAGGAAAACGAACCCTTCTACTAAAAAAATCTTTCAACTTTTCTTTATAAAACTTAATTCCTCCTAAAGGAATTCCATAAAATCGTGCTTGTAAACTTGAACCAAAAACAACACCATGTCTTCCGAATCTATCATCAACAACAGCCCAAGTCATAGAATGAGCATACTTGTCCTTTGCGAAATAAAAAGGTGTTCCAGATGAGCCAGATGTATTATTCAAAAAAGTATTTTTACTATTAAATCCGTTCGTAAATCTATTCTCTAATGGAATTTGTAAATCTTGTTTTGTTAAAATGGGAATGTCATAAAAATCAGATATTTCCTTATTCTCCAGCCATTTAGCGTAATGAGGATTATTGTTTTTATGAAAATTAAATAAATCCATTGCTTTTGTTTTTTGGTGATTCTTTAACCCATCTATATCTAAGTTCTGAATGTGCTTTAATTCAATTTGAGCTTTATTAATTTCAAATCCACGAAATCTAAAAATAAGTTTTAAAAAAATATTCATTTACCAAGTAATTTTATCCACTTTTCAATAATCAATTTTCTGTCAAAATTTTCAACAATTTGCCTTGCATTTATTTTAAGTTTTTCCGCAAGTAATTGATTTTCAAATAATTCTAAGATATTCTTTGCAAACATTTTAGGATCATTTTCGTCTACAAGAAAAACTGACACTCCATTTTCCCAAATATAAGGTAATTCACCAACATTGTTGCTAATAATTGGGGTTCCGCAAGAAGCTGCTTCTGCCACACAAACACCAAAACTTTCATATGACGTAGTGTTTAAAAATACTGAATGAGATTGATAATATTTAAAAAGTTTGTTGTTTGGAACTGCCCCAACTATTTTAATTGACTCATCTAATCCTAAAGTTTTAATCATATTTTTTATTTCATTCAGTTTGCCTTTATCAGGACCAACCATAGTTAAAGTTGCATCTGGAAATTTATTTTTTACTATTTGAAAAGATTCAATAACAACTTCAGGACAATAAATTTCGTTGAATGCACGAACCCAAAGAATTGATTTTGTATTAACAATATTGTTATTATATGGGAAATTCTCTAATTCGATACTGTTTGGTAAATATTCAACTTTAATATTTTTGCTTTGGAAAAATTGAATTAAAAATTTACTTGGGCTCAATATAATAGTTGCGTTAGAAAACAGCTTGTCTAATTTTTCTTTTTTCGAATTATATAATTCTGCAAGTTTTCCTCCTCTTAAATTTAGAATTACTTTCTTTCCCCTAATCTTAGCAATTTTTGAAACAATAAATGCAAAATTAATTGCATGTCCACTATAGACATCAACATGTACAATATCATATTTATAAAATATTGTCGAAAAAATCATTTCAATCAACCTAATAATCTTGTTTTTTGAATTCGACACTAGGTCAAAAGAAAGATCAGCTTTTTCAAAATAGGGGACTAAACTTTCTACCGCTCCTTTGGTTCCAAAATGTTTAGAAAGAAAATTTCCTATAAATAATGTTTTACTCATACTGTTTTATTATTCTACCGGGGTTTCCACCCCAAAGTACTTTATTCGGTATTGTACCTCTAGTAACCGAATTTGCAGCAATTAAAGTTGAATTTCCAATATCAGAGCCAGCAGTAATTGTACAATGTGCAGCAATCCATACTCCTTTATTTATAATTATAACTTTTGATTTTGGTTTACCATATCGATACGAACCGTTTAATAAAGTATGATTCGAACTAGTAATTACTGATTTTGGACCAAAAATCACTTCATCTCCAATGTAAATTTTCTCGTTTGCTGAAAACCAGTTTCCTTCAGCAATGTAAATGTTATGACCTAAAAATATTTTTGATGGATTATAAAAAGTCAAATTTCTACCAAGCCTTAAGTTAAATCCACATTTTCCAAAAAATGGTCTTGCTACAACTCCTCTAATTCTAAGAATAATAACATTATCGGGTAACCAATTTGTAAAAGTCAAAACAAAATGTAAAGGCCAATCATACCTTAATAAACGTAAAATATTCCTCATAACTTAAGTTTAATTAGTTGTATCATTATTTTAGTTTGATTTTCTAATGAATTCAAAGAAGCTAGTTTGTAACCATTTTTTACTAATTTAATCCTTAAATCCCTAGATTCAATCAATTTCAATACAGAGTCAACAATTTCATCACTTTTTTTTGGATTTATTAATATTGAATCTTCTTCATTCTTTAAATAAAAAGGAATTGCACCAACTTTTGTAGCGATTACAGGGAGTGAATTTGCCATTGCCTCCCAAATAGTTCTTGGAAATCCTTCATGATAAGATGCCAAAACATAAATATCATTTGAGCGATACATTTTATTAAGTTCTTCCCCAATTTTTTTCTTACCATGAAATTGAATATTATTTTCAATACCTAGTTTTATTGCCAATTGCAAAAGTTCACTTTCAAAAGGTTTTGATTCATTATCTTCCCAACCAACAATATTCAATTTAATACTTAATCCTGTATTTTTTAGCTTAGAACAAGCATTAATTAATTCAGTTAAACCTTTTGATGGATCTATTCTACCTGTATATAATAATTTAACTGATTCATTTAAATCAAAATCATTTTTTTCAAAAAAATCAACGTTTCTTAAAGTGGTTGTTTTTATTAAATCTATAGACAATGAATTATCCTTATATTTTTCGAACAATTGAGGAGAATTTACAAATACGCTTGTTTTTTTCATTTTAGCTCTAAATCTGAAATCAACAAACTTAAAGAAATAGTAAAGTAAAACATTTTTTATTCCTTTTTTTCCTATTTGATTTGCACCTTCTGAATAATCCCCAACGACCATAAAAAATATCTTAGGTTTTTTTACAAATCTATCAAATGAATGAGCAAAAGGAGTAGGTGAACGAATAATAAAAGCTTCACAATCCTCTATTTGATTTAATTTATTTTTCAAATATTGGGAAGGAAACAATACGCGTTTCAAAGGTGATTTTTTCAATCCTAAATTGATCCAAGTGATATTTTTTGATTTTAATAAGTAATCAGCTTCCTTTATTTTGTTATTAGATGCTGAATGCATAACTAAAAACAACCATTCAACATTTTCAGCTAAAGCATCTATAAAAACACCTAAATATCCAGGGACGTTGATACCTAATTCATTTTGACATATTGGAATATGGTAATAAAAAGCTAATTTCATAATCTAATTTTGGTGTTTTGATGAATCTGATACCATGATAACCCAATAATCACCCATGGAATTGCACCTGTAAAAGATGAAATTGCATAAAAATAGACGGTCATACTTAGTAAAGAAACTATAGCAATATCATTAAACGTTAATTGACTAAAGATAAATTTCTTTACAAAATAAAATAAGGGAAAGGCCAAAATTAAAATAAATAAACTTAAACCAATAATCCCAAATTCAGCTAAAATTTGTATATAAGAATTATGAGCAGAACGCCCATTGTACCAATCTTTTGTTTGTACTAAATAATAAAATTGACTAGAAGCATGAGCCGATAATTCTGCATCGTAATATTTAAAATTATTTGCACCAATTCCAAAAACTGGATATTCTTTAAAAATTTCAAAGCCCTTTTCAATCATTAATTTCCTTTGTCCCCATGATTTATCACGTTCCAAAGATCCATCACCTTCTTCTAAAATAAATCCTGAAAGTCTAGGATTAATTTCCTTTACGTTTTCTGCAAGCTGAAATAAAACGGGCTGAAATATATCACTTTCTGTTGCGGTAAATGTAAGAAGTAGAATTAATGTAAAAAATCTAATAATTGAGAGCATTCGTTGAGTCAACATTGAGAGAACAACTGACATTTCAAACAAAATCAATATTGAACCTGACCTACCGTTAGTGCTCATCATTACAATTATATATATTAACATCGTAATCAAACAAAGTAAAATACCACCTTTTTCTCTAAGATAAAAAAAAGTTAAAGGAGCAACGCACAATAAATTGAAAACAAAAGCATTCCTTTCTTGTCCAAGCTTGATACTTATTAATGAAGATTCGATTTCTAAAGGAAATACAAAATAGAAGAATGAAGAAATAGCAATAGAATAGGTTAAATATTTACTTAATTGGACTATGTTTATTTTATTTTTATATTGGATAAGGAAAAATACCAATAAAATCCAATAAGAATATTGAATAAGAAGTGTGAATTTTGATATTATTCCTGGACTTCGTTCTAAAAATGGAGCAAAAATTGTACTTATAAAAATCGAAATCAATAAAATAATAAATATTTTTTTTCCTAAGAAATTAAATTTGCCAAAGTTTTTTACTTCGAGAATTATTAAAATAAAAAGATAAAAAGTAATTGAATTACCTAAAATTTCTAACGCTGGGAATCCTAAGAAGAAAAAAAACCAATATAATTTTGATTGGGTTTTTTCAGGAAAATAACCAAATCTTGATTCAAAGGAATTTGAGAAAAAATATGCTTTAAATGTTCTCAATTTAAATCTTTTTTTACTTCATTAATCCACTTTTCTTTATAAGTATGTTTATTGTCAAAACTAAATTTCATGGCCTGAATCCAACCTTTAATTGTACCTTGAAGTACTTTTTTACGAGATAAACTAGGTTTAATTAAGTAATTTACAAAAATTCCAAATAATCGAAAAAACATGTAGTAATTGTAATGTAATTTTGCCAATAAAAAACTGGAATTATCCAATCTTGTTTTTTCAAGAGATAAATACAGCCTAGAAAATGCTACTCTTTTCGCATAATTCTCTATATCAGTTGAATAAGTGCTATCATTTTGATCATTGTGAACAAAATAAGGTGTTGGAACAAAAAACACTTTACCTATCACGTGTAATGTATATCCAATAATGGCATCTTCTCCTTTACCTAATTTATTTTCGTATAAATCAAAAAGTTGAAAATTAAAATTTTGATAAACTGATTCCCTTTTTACTACGAAAGCACCACCTTGTATAAATTCTATTTCTTTTATGTTTTTGGGGTGTTTTCCTCTATTTCCACAAAGTCCTAATTTCCCTTCTTTTAAATCAGGTAATCCTGTGATCCAATTTTTAAAAGTTTTTAGACTAGAGAAATTTGAAAACAAATTGCTTTTTGGTATTTGGGACAACGAAGTGTTTGAGAATTTATTTTTGAAATTTAAGGCTAGTGCTTCAGCGTTTGTTTGAATTAGAAGACTATTTAAATGTTTAAAAACGTCCAAATCAATAATTTCCATATCATCATCTAAGAATAATATAAAATCAGCTTTTGAAACTGAAAAACCAAGGAATCTTTGATAGGGTTGGTTTTTATGACTTGAACTTAGATAAATAATTTGTTCATTTGATTTATGATGATAATCTTCTAATTCACTTGAATCAACAATAATTATTTTATTAATGAAATTTGTATTTAAACCCAATAATTGAATAATTAATTCTTTAACTTTTTTAGGTCTATTATAAGTTGTAATTACTACATCAAACATATAAATAGTAGGCATAGTAGAAATTATGAGTTTATTATTTCGTCAAAAACTTTAGCATATTCTTTCGACAAAACTTCAATTGAATAATTTTCCAAAACACGATTATAAGCTGATTTCCCCATTTTAATCCTTAAATCTGTATCAGTTGCTAAAGTTTTTAAAGACTCTAATAATTCTTGATCATTTTTATAATGTAAACCATCAATCCCATTTCTAACTATCAACTCATTAACACCAACAGGTGAAACAACAGCAGGAACACCTACTGCCATATATTGAACAGCCTTTAAAGCGCATTTCCCTCTCTCAAATTCATTATCTTTCAAAGGCATTAACCCAATGTCAAATAATTGAATTGCAGATACTTCTGTTTCCTCAGACCATTTAATAAATCTTGTTTTTACATTTGGCCAGTCAAGTTTAGGGTCAACATTCGATACAGCAATAAATTCAAAATCTAATTCTTTGGCTAATAATTCTAAAGGCTCTTTTAGCAATGGTAATGCTGTAATGTTAGTATGATGCGAACCACTCCAACCAATTCTTAAAATCCCATTCGGTCTTTCTTTTAACGGTAAATACTTATCTGAGTTAAGTGCCATTGGAATGTAATAAGATTTTACTTTGTAAGTTTTTGCTACATAATCCGCTAAAATTGGACTTCCAGCAATTACTGCTTTATAAGAAGGAATTATTTTTTTCAATTTATCACCTCTTTTTCCTAAATAAATAGCATCGTCAATATCAAAAACAATTTTAGGATTCGCTTTTGCTAATTTAGACTCAAGATAACTTATATTTAAATTGGGTACTAAATCTTTATTTGTAAAAATTAAATCATATTTTTTCGCATTGCGAATAATGTGATTAATTTTCACTAGTCTTTTTATTAGAACAAAAGTTTTCTCAAATTCCTTAATAATTGGAATTTTACCATATTTAAATTTATGATTTCTTGGTGGAGCCATTGTTTCTATGTCAATAATAAAACCAAGTTTTTTTAGAGGTTCTAAGAATTGTAAGAAGCGAAATCTAGGGGAAGGATCATTTTCACCACTTACATAAAAAAGAAGCTTATAATTATATTGTTTCATTTTTTTTAACTTTTTCTAAAATTGATTTTGCAGCTTCAACACATGTTGAAATTTTACCACTGAAAATCGAATAAAAATTTTCTTTATGTTTGAGAACCAAAGTGGGTCTAGCATCGTCAATGTCCTGATTTGGGAGAACCATTTTTGTAATCATCCATGATTCTCTCAAACTCATTTCTTCTAAAATTGGAAAATACTTTTTACAAGCTTCGATTATATCAAACTCGATAATACCTTCAATTGCATTCCAATCTGGTTTATTATAGCCCAAATGAGATTGTAACACTGAATGATTAACATGAGATAGAATATATTCATTTTTAAAAAAACCTTTAGGAACTATTGAACAAAATGGTCCATCCATTATTGTAATACCAAATGTAGAAATATCACTTTTTGCTTTTAGAACTGGCAATAGTAGTAATTCGAAATGAGCTTTTAATTTTTCTTCACCAAATAATGACAATACGTCTGATAAGCCGCTGTAAGTTGCGTTTACAATAAAATCTGAGTTAAATTCATAATTGTTGTTCAATGTTATCGAATAATTACCATTCATTTCAACTTTGGATATCATTGCATTGCGAATAATTTTTATCCTTTTTCGTTTTTTTAATTCGGCTAAAACTAATGACCTAAGTTCATAATAATCAAAAACGGGTTCTTTCACTAACCAACAAGCCTCAATTTCTTTTTGATTTAAATACTTTTCATTTGGCCATTTCTCTTCTAAAGGAATATTTAAGTTTTGACAAAAACTAGAAAACTCATCAGCATTTAGATGTGAACCAAATTTAGAAATAGCATAATATTTTTCGAAAGAATTATTAACTGTAGTTCCATACATATTTATAAACGATGATAGACCTTCAAGAGATTCTCTTCCTGTTTCTAAACTTCTAGGATAATGATATCCATAATGCACCCTATTTTGATTAATTAAAGTTGCCCCAGTCATTAAATCAAAATTTTTCTCCAAAATCATAACATCATATCCTTCATCAGAAAGTAAAATAGCTGTTGTAATTCCAAAAAGTCCTCCTCCTATTATTGTTACCATATCCTGTTTTAAATCATTCCACCATTTACTTGTAATACTTGCCCAGTTACTTGATTTCCGTTCATTAAATAAACTATAGCATGAATGCAATCAAGAGTTGTTGTGTTTTTTTTTGTCAGTGTATTATTTAGATGTTTTAGTCTGAAATCCTCAGTCATTCTTTTAAAAACAGTAGAATCTGTTACAAGACTAGGTGAAATTGCATTAACTCTTAATTTTGGTCCAACATCTTTTGCTAATGTTTTTACTAAAGAATTAATAGCTCCTTTAACTGCAGAATAAGAAGGATCATAACTACCCTTTTGAGCAGCAGGTGAAGAAAAAAGTACAATACTTCCATTATCGTTCATATTTGGAATCAATTTTTGTAATAATATCATTGGCCCAATTACATGAATATTGAACATCTTATGTATATGAATTAATTCAGATTCAAAAAGGTTTGATTGTGGTTCATAGCCAGCACCAATAATTATATGATCAAATTTATAACTAAGAAGCTCATCCGGTATGGAACATTTTTCATCAAAAACTAACTTGTAAGTATTAGTATTTGATTGATCACTTGAACTAGTTGTAACAACTTCAAATTCACCTCTTTCATTTAGATAATTAATTAGATCTTTTGCAATTGAACCATTTTTTCCTACAACAAGTACTTTTTTCATTTTTTTCTGATTTTATTTATTGCTTTAACTACTAACTTAAAAATTGATTTTTCCTTTAATTCATTTCTCAAAAGCTCATTTTCTCTTTTATATCTTGAAATTTTAAAAATCAATTCTTCATTAGACAATTTGTCAAACTCTTTGATTTTTGGATAAATATCGTTTAATTCATATTTTCTTTTAATATTGTTGAAAGGTGAATTAAACCCTAACATATTTTCAGGTAAATTCTTAGTCGGATATTGTCTTTTGAATTCAACTATTTTTTTAATTAACTCTGCACTAAGTTCGATTGAATTTTTTTCAAGTTGCAATATGTCATTTAAAAGATAATCTTGATAACTCATTCTATTTGCCTCTCTTCTCAACATACTCTCAATAGTACTTGATATTTGCTTTTTGTTAGTTATAAACCATGAAGTTGAATAAAACTGTGGGGAATTTAAATAATCTATAATTGCGACAGGTTTATTTTGTAACATAGCTTCAACAACAACAGTGCTTTGAGCAGAAACAACTATATCAGAATCAACAATTATATCTTTTAGTTCGTAACTTTCTTTGTCTTTTAAAGTGTTTTCTACTCCAACAATATCAGATAAATTTCTTGATAGCCTCCAAACAACCTCATATTTATTATTAGCAGAAAAATAATTATTTAAGTCATGTAAAGCTTCAATAAATGAAAGTTTTTGTTCTTCACAAAACCAACCTTGCCTTGTTGAAGTAACTAACACTTTAACTTTATCTTTTATAATCAATTTTTCTTTTTTTTCAAAATCAATTTCGTCAATAATAGATTGAATAATTGGAAATCCAACAACTTCCACTTTCGATGCTTCATTCCATGAGCTAATTAATCTCGCACTTTGATGACCAATAGTCGCAATTTTATCTGTTAAAATAGGATGGAAATGTGTAGGCCCACCTGAGCCCCCATACTTATCACCTTGATATTGTATTATCCAATCTAATGTTCCATCTTGAAACATCAATGTCGGAATATTTCGTTTTTTGGCCTCAATTAGAATTGATGCAATATTTGCTCTCCAATCACTTACTGTTAAAATAATGTCTGAATTAAATTCATTAAAAGTAAAATTATCTGGGTTAACAAATTCAATTACGAATTCATTTATTTTCTCTAATGGTTTGATAATTTTGTGTTCATCAACAACAAGAGCTACTATTTTTATTTTACCCATAACGATAGTTTTATTTTTTAGCTAATGTTGCTAGTAGGTTTTTTATTACTCTATTTTTTTTTATAAAGTAGATTACAAAAATAGTTAAAACAAATGGTAAAATTAGAAAGTTAAAATTGATATTCAGTCTAAAATAATAAATCCAAAAAGGTGTTGACAAAACTAAAAAAAACAAGGGTAAATAAGTTTTAATTTTTTGCTGTGAATTAGATTCAAAAAAAGTCTTTATTCTAAAATGAAAAAAAAGTATTCCAAACAGAAAAATCGATAATAGTGAAGTCATAGGTAAAAATTCAATTTGATCACTTTTTAGAAACAATAAAATTAACGATATACGAAAAACACCTTCTGTTGTCCTTGAAATTGCAAGCAAATAAATTTTATGTAAAGAAGAAACAAGAATTATTCTAGAAGGTAATGAAAATAATGTAATCAAAATATAATAACCAAAAAACATATTAAAATATGGATTTAGAAAAAAAGATTTCCCTACCCACAATTCTACAAAATACTCATTTAAGAAAATAACTAAGGTAATGAATATTGTTCCAAAGCAGATTAATGTTAATAAACTAAATTCATAAAAATCTTTCATTTTTTCGAATTCTTTTTTGATAAACATCCTTGAAACGTGTGGTCTAAAGTTGTTTATTAAAAGCTCAATAAACTTAAGAGAGAGCATAAACAATTTAATCGAAATATAATAGGATGCTACCTTTTCTAATCCAAATTCTTTACCTATGATAAATGTGTCGACTTTCATTAATAGAAGTGTTGCAATACTACTAAGAGAAAAAAAAAGTCCATTTTTTAATACATCATTTAGTATGTTTTTATCAAAAGATTTAACACTTGGTTGAAAAGTTGGAAATAGTTTTTTTACACGAAAACCAGATCTAAATAACATCAAACTGAAAATAAGCATGTTTATAATTGCTAAGCCAAGTATGTCAATAAATGGAACAAGAACTATTACAAGAATATACTGCAACAAGTTAACAAAAATTTGAATTCTGTTATCTAAATGAATTTTTCGACTAGCTACTATTACAGAAGAGAATAAATTTTTTATTATAGATAATCCTGCTGATAAAGAAAAGAATCCAATAATTATATTGACATACTTGACGTGAGTATCACCTAATCCAAAATAGACAAGAATATAATACAATGGAATAACAAGAATTCCAATAAAAACTTGAATAATTAAAGCTGTATTAATTGTTTGATTTAAATTTTCAAAATCTTCATTTGCAATTAAATGTGCTGCTTTAGTTTCCATAACTTTGTTAATACCAAAATCTAAAAAACTAACCCAAGCTAAAAAATCTATACACAAAATATATAAACCATACTCTTCTTTAGAAACAAACTTTAATATGTAAGGGGTTAAAAATAGAGCTACAACATTGTTTAATAAAAACAAAACATAACCAGAGGAGATTGATTTCCCAATATCGCTTTTTACTATTTTTTTAAACCGCTGCATCCATTCACCTTTCTTTTAGTTCACATTTTTTCAAAAGAAGAAATATAGTTCATTTGCAACTTTTGAAATTCAATATTGTTATAACCAATAAACTCAATTTTGTTTTCTATTGCAGCTTCCCAATCATTTTTAGAATCTCCAACCAACACAGTTTTAGTAGCATCATATTTATGTCCTTCCATAACTATTTTAACCAACTCTTTTTTCGGGGTTGGTGAACCTTGAATTGTTTTGAAAAATTTATCAATTTTAAAATATTCACACAAATAATTAAGTTCTATACCATCAGAACCTGAAACTATGTGCATGTTATATTTTTCAAAATTGCTTTTTACAAAATTTAAAGAATCATTGATAAGTAAATTATGGTTTTTCAATCGAAATAGAACTGCATTTGAGAATTTATCTGCCCAACTTTGTACTTCGCTATCACTTATTTTCTCATTTCGAATTTCTTCAAAAAAAAATCTAAACTTGATATACCTAGACCAACCTCCGTTTTCTCTATGAAAAGCAAGTAATTTATCAACCTGTTGTTTTGGAAATTCCTTTAATACCTCACAAAACCCATAGTCACGAATTGCATTTGAGTCCAAAAGGACACCATCAAAGTCCCAAAAAATATTTTTTATTTCACTTCTGATAGCCATGCTTTTGCTACTAATAAATCCAATTTATCATCTATATCTACACATTTTACCTTTTCTAATTTGAATTTGAAAGGATTTGTGCCATGAAAATAAGACCACTCAATCATTTTTAGTCTTGGAGCAATGAGAATACCATCAGTTACAAAATATAATTGGGCTAATTCTTGAGAGGGAACGTGATCTACTCCAAGTTTATAATTTAATGGACCTGTTTCATTCCAAATATACCGCTTGAAGGGTTCGACGCTCATTAAAGAATCAAAACCATCATTTAGTGCATTAAAGTATTCAATAATTGCATTTGAATAATCTTCAGAATCAACTAGGGGTGCTGTACAAGTTGCCCAAATTATATGGTCACCTTCAATGTTTTCTGCTACGTGTTGGACTACCTCACCAAAAGTTTTAGTTTTTTCATCACAAAATTCTAAAGCTCTTTTATGAGTTTTAACTCCAGCCTTCTCAGCCATTGCTAACATTTCATCAGAATCACTAGTCACTACAATAGAATTAATTTCTTTAACTTTTTTAAGTTGTTCGATTTTCCATAGTAATAAGTTGGAATCAGCAAATTCAGAAATGTTTTTATTCGGTAGTCTTCTGCTTCCTGCTCTCACTGGAATAACAGCAGTAGTTTTAGTTTTCAACATATTGATTAATTATTGATTTACAAGCATTATAAAAAATGTTTACATCCACAGAAAAGGCAATATAATCAATTCCCAATTTCTTCATGTTAGTTAAATCTTCAAAAGTATCAACAAAGGTTCCTACTTTTATATTTTTCGCTTTAGCTTTTTGAACAATCTTAATTATATTATCCTGCACCAAATGATGTTGAATTTGTCCAGGAATTCCAAGGGATTGAGATAAATCATAAGGGCCAATAAATAAAATGTCAAAGCCATCTAAACTTAATATGGCATCTATATTTTCAATTCCTTTTGTCCCTTCTACTTGCAATATCAAGAGTTTTTCATTTTCATTTTTAAAAAAATCAACTTTATCCATACTTCCATAAGAAGCTGCCTTTACAAATCGACAAACGCCTCTCATTCCTTTAGGATAAAATCTAGCGGCTTCAATTGCACTTTTCGCTTCCTCAACACTTGATATGTTTGGAACTTGTACTCCATGTGCACCTGCATCATATGCAGCTCCAATTAAATTGTGATTCAATTCAGCAACACGAACAATTGCTAATGAATCATTACTAACAGCTCGTATATGATCAAATAGTCGTTCTCTAGAAACAGGACCGTGTTCTTGGTCAATTATAATAAAATCTAATCCAGATAATGTAACAGATTCAATAATTGAACTATCAGTGGTTTTAGAAAAAATCCCTATCATGATAGTCGAGCATAAATTGAAGAAACAGATATGGGATAAACAGTTGGTGTTAGTGAAACAAATTCACCTGAAAAAATCGTGATAAATCTTTCAAATAATATTCTATTTTCATTTAATAAATCTTGGGCTTTTTCATCTAAAGCCTGTGAATTATATCCGTCATATCCGACCAAAAAAACATGCTCAACATTTAAATCCAAAACAGTTTGTAGAGCAATTGCAGTATGAGAATCAACGAAACTTGATGTAAAAGTATTTTTTGACAATTCAAATGAATTCGATTTTAAATTGATTGGAATATATGTTCCCATTTTTCTTGGGAATGGGGGTAAAACGCATGTTACATTTTTAGGAACTTTTTCTTTAAAAACATCTTCCATTCTATGTCCTTCATTACCGACTAAACAAAAAATTTGTGTGTTACTTAATTCATTAAAAACTATTGCGTTTTTTGAGCTAGCATGAATAACAATTGTATTCTGATTTAATAATAAAAATTCTCTAATTGAATCTGAATGTTCAATAACCGAGTTTCCACCACCAACAATTAAAGCTACCTTTTCATTAGTTTTCAAATCAAAAATTGGTAACCTTTCGTTATCTTTTTGACCCTTAGATTGATTCTGTAGTGCTCTAATAATACTATTGTATGAATAATATCTTTTTCCTACCCAATCCATTACATCTTTTTGAGGTAGAGAATTTGCTCCTGATACCATATAAGGTAAATTTGTTCCCCATTCATGATGCTTTTGTAACTCTGAAAAAACGTCAGTAACTGCTGATAGAGAATTAAAATTAACTTCTAAATTATCTTTTTGATTCAATGCTGTTAATAGAAGTTCTGTTTTTAAATTCCCTGCACCTCTTCCCATTCCTGTAATTGTAGAATCAACAATTTCGACACCACATTCAATCGCTGTTAAAGAATTAATTAATGCTAACTCCATATTGTTATGACCATGAAAACCGATTTTGGCTTTTACATATTGTCTAACAAGTGCATATATTTCACGAACATCATTTGGATAAACTCCTCCATAAGAATCAACCATGTAAAAATAATCTGCAACTTCGTCAACGAATTTTAAATTTGAAATGAATTCATTGTGTTCTTTCCATTTTGACATGTACATCACATTGAAACCAATTTCAAAACCCATTTCCTTAACCTTTCTAGCTAAGTCAATTGCTCTAATTAAATTTGATGGATCAATAGCTATTCTGACCATCGTTATTACCCCTATACAAGGTTTTAATAATTGCTTAACCTCATCAATTACTATATCCTTTTCATTTAAAATAATTACAAGTTTTTTCTTCGAGATGGAAGCTATTTTTTTTAATAAAAATTCGGGACAATAATAAAACTCTCCATGATACCCAGAAAGACAAGGACTTCTGTACCCTATTTCTAAATAATCAACGGGTAATTCATTTAGGTTATGAAAATAGGAGTCGACTAATTTTGAATCAAAATCCCAATTTGTATAATACCCACCATCTCTTAGGGTGCAATCTAAAATCTTCATTTTAAAATGGATTTGTTTATGGTAAATGTAGAAATTTATTAATGTTCAGATTTTAAATCTTAAAAAAATAAATTGAAAAAAATCTAGATAATAACTTTACTTAATTTTAAATGAAACTCTTCTGTTAGCTAATTTTAATTCTTTATTCTCAGAATTATATTTTTCCATATCGTAACCATAAAACTCAGTGATTAATCTTTGTGGATTAATTCCGCTATCAATTAAATATTTAACACATATCTCTGCACGTCTTTTTGATAAACCTTCGTTATAAACTTTTGTACCTACGTTATCTGCATGACCTGAAACTACAACTATAAAATCTTTATTATCTTTCATTAACTTAGCTAGACGATCCAAAATTTCTTTTCCAGAGGGAAGTAGTTCAAATTTATCGAATTCAAATAAAACATCATATACGCCATTTTCTTCTAAAATTCCATTACTAGAACTGACTCCACCAACTGAACCAAAATCACTTTGAATACAACCATTGAATTTCAGTGAACCAAGAACATCAGGACAAGCATCCATAAAATCGGCAACACCATCTTTATCTGCATCAGGGCAGCCGTTAGCTGAACCAGCTAGTTTCGGACAAATGTCATTTTCATCAGTAATTCCATCTCCATCGCTATCTGCACCTACTTTAATCAAATCTACAGAAATTGAAACACCTTTGTTATTAACAATGCTTCCTTCTTCAGTATTTGGTTCTTCATCAATTGCATTAATTACACCATCTCGATCATCATCTTCCATACTTTTTTTCAAAGCAACAATTTCACTATTTAAATCTAAAAATTTGTCTTTTTCTTGAACTTTACTTGAGAACCAATCTGCATGCTGTTTATCTTTACCAATGTAATAAGAAGCACCAAGTGTTAAATTATAATATTTACCTGTAAAACCAATTCCTCCTAATTTTCTTTGCCCATCAAAAGTTCTATTCTGTCTTAAATTAAAAACTGAGGCAACTGTACTATGAATACTTATCTTATTAGTCACTTTAAACATGACTCTTCCACCAAAATATCCGTGAATAGTTTTATCGATTTTTTCATTTCCTAAAAGAGCATAATTATTAGAATCCGACAAAGAAACTACTCCAGAAGGATTAAAACCAATTGAGTAACCGAATCCAGAAATCGCCATCATACCTAATCGATTAGAAAACGAATTAAATCTTAGTATATCTGTTAAATTATAAAAAGATTGTATAGAAAAACGCATATAATGTGATGTTCCTATACTGTCTTTTAAATCTTTAAAACGTTCCCATCCTAATTCTGGAGAAATACCAAACCGATTATTTAACATATATCTATAACCTAAAACATAGGAATTTAATTGAGTAAGCTTGGTTGATGTAATTCCTATATATCTTACTCCATCTTTACCACCTATATCAAAACTAACAGAATGTTTATTGAAATCTTGCACCAAATTATTTGGATTTTTTTTAGGTTTTTCTATTGGATTTAATTTCTCATAATCTTGTGAAAAAAAATTTAAAGAAATTGTAATGCTAAAAATTGAAAGGTAGATTTTTCTAATCATCTGAATTTGTTTTTTTTTGACAACAAATGTAGCTTTTTTTTTATCTTTAATTCTGTAAATTAAGTGTATATTTATTTGTTAAATAATGATTAACGCTTTTTAAAAAAATTAAAAATTAAGTGAATAAAAATTTATTGTAAACTCAAAAAATCTTTTTAAAATTGTAAAACATTTAATCCTTTCATAATTTCAATTTATTATATTTGTTAAAAAAATGAAATTAATGAAAAACTTGTTCTTAACAGTTGGAATTACAATCTTTAATCTCTCAATTTCTTTAAGTCAAGGTTTTAATCAACATGCAATAAGTCTTAACTTAGGAAATCATTTTGGTTTATCTAACACAGGACAATTCAAAGCAAAAACTATTGGTTTTAATCACATTAATTTTGTGTACAGATTCATGCACAACAATAAGTTTGGCTGGAAATCAACAATAGCTTATGATAATTTTTCATTCAAAAAGCAAGAAAATAACACAACTTATTTCAGATTCTCAATAGAACCAACAATCAACTTAAGAGAACTTTTAGGATTAAGTGAATTTTCAGATAAATTTGGTGGATTAGCTCACTTTGGAATTGGGCTTTCAACAATGTGGAGTAAAAATGTTATTGCATTAAAACCTAATAATTTACTTTTTATTAAATCGGGTACTTATGACAATATGGCTCATTTTATATTTGGTTTTACTCCTACTTATAAAATAAATAACAAATTTACAATAAACGCTGACATTTCAAAACTAACACATCTCAGACAAGATGTATATTTTGACTTTCAACAAGAAATTAAAGACAAATCTAGAGCCCGAGGAGGTTTTTTCAATTTTACTATGGGAGTTACTATGAGTTTAGGTCCTAGAAAACACCATGCCGATTGGTACACATTTCCTACACTTATCGATAAAGATTTAGAAAAAATTAATTTACTTGAAATTCAAATTGAACAATTGGAAATGAAGTTAGAAGATTTTGATTCTGATGGTGTAAGCAACTATTTAGATGATGAACCAAATACTCCAAAGGGCAATAAAGTAGATGCAAGGGGAGTAACAATAAGTAAATTAGGTGTTGAAGAAGAAACCGAACTGAACTTAATTAAAATTAATAATACAGACCAAAATAAAACTCTTATTAAAGAAAACAATGTTGAAAATGGTACTCAAAAGCTAGATACTGATAATGATGGAGTACCTGACGAATATGACATGTGTCCTGATTTAGTTGGGACTTTTAAAGGATGCCCTGATGCAGATGGTGATAAAATACCTGACATTATTGATGATTGTCCAAATTTAAAAGGTTACCCTAATTTCAGAGGTTGTCCTGATGATAAACAAAAAAAAATAAAAATAAATGATCAAAAAATTGAAAATGAACAGAAAATAGAACCGATTGAAGAAAATTTTGAACCTAAATTGTTCTCTGAAATATTTTTCGATGCTGGAATTTCAATGTTAAATCTAGGGGCAACTAAACAATTAGATGAATTGGTAAAATACCTATTGAACAATCCAAAAATAAATGTTGAAGCAATTGGCTTTGCCGATCAATCTGGTTCAAGGCTTGCAAATGAAAAACTCTCCCAAAAAAGAGTGGAAGAATGTGTCAATTATATTGTAAGTAAAGGTGTTGAAAAGACAAGATTTTCAACTTCATATAGAATAGTAGAAAATAAAGATGGTGTTAATCCACTTTTTTTTGGCGCAAAAAACAGAAAAGTTTCATTTTATATAAAAAAATAAATCTACATTTTTTGATCCAACGTTTTTCCTGTTTCAATGTGTTGAAAATCCGGAATATACTTTTGTAATAATTCTACAATTGAAGATTTATCATAATTTCCAGAATCCATTAAAGCTTTTAACTCAATGATAGTTGACTCAATTTCTGATTTTAGTAATTTTCTAGCGTTTTTTATTACTCCTAAACTTGAAAATGTTTCTTTGTCAACCTCATCAGTTTCTGTATAAAATTCCTCATAAAGTTTTTCTCCTGATGTGTCAGACTCGAAGAAATAAACCGGATAAGGGTCGGTTGGTCTTAAATTTCGTGATTTCTCAATTGCTTCTTTATCGGAGTTACAAAGTACTATTTCTCTATTTGATTGCTTGAAAAAGTCTTCTGTAATTTCTTTGAAGAATGTCATTTCTTCTTCATCCAACTTTGGAAAAAAGATTTCACCTGAATTTCCAAGCATACAAGCTAACATACAAATTTGTCCACTCTCTTCGGGAGATACGAAAAATCTCTTTACATCAGAAGGACAAGAAATTGGTTGGTTTTTGTATAACCGTTCTATGTAACCTGCTAGTAAAGAACCATTTGAAAAAGCTACATTTGCAAATCGTGCTGTTGTAATTTGAAGTTGTGAGCTATAGGCCATAATAACCTCTTCCATCAATTTTTTACTAGCGCCCATTACATTCACTGGATTTGCTGCCTTATCAGTTGATACACAGAAAAAATATTCTGGTTTATGATCTACTAATAAATCTAAAAAATCTTTTGCTTTAAAAACATTATTTTCAATCATGGCCTCGATTGAATATTTATCTTTTTCAGAACGAACGTGTTTGTGTGCTGCAAAATTTGCTACAATATGAAATGGACCTTCCTCCACAAACATTTTTCTAAAAACTTGATCCCCAAAACTCATTGGATAGGTTTTGTAATCACCTGGGACATATTGTCCAAGAGTGCTTCTTAAATCTCTAGTTAATTCAGTTAAACCATTTTCATTCGTGTCGACAACATATAGTTTAGCAGGTTCGAATTTCAGAATTGCTTTAATATAAGAAGAGCCAATTGTTCCTGCTCCGCCTATAACCAAAACCGACTTATCTTTAATTTTTTCAGATAGTATGGCCGCATTTTGTTGAATATCTTGTTCAAAGAAACTTGTTTCTCTTTTTGTTATATATTTCCCAATAAACTCAGGAATGTCAATTAGATTCATTTTTTAGTTTTCTTTAGTTATTTTATTGATGATTACTCAAATTTGCAGATTTGCGAATTCGATTCACTTTTTGTAGAATTCTTTTACTTTTTTGACCACTTCGTTCATTTGTTCTTGTGTGATTCCTGCTGAGCTTGGAATGCTTATACAAGTTTCGTAAATACTAGCTGAATTATCTTTTTCAGAAACATAAATATCGTCTTTAAACATTTCTAATTGATTCATCGGCATCCAAAAAGGACGAGACTGAACTCCATTTGCATTTAAGTATTCTAATAATCCTCGCATTTGTTTAGTTTTAAAAGTGAACAACCAACAATTTGCAGAAACATCTTCTGAAACCTCTAGAAAAATGATATCTCCTACCCCATTTAATTCGGAACGATAAAAAGAATCAATTTCTTGTTTACTTATCAATAAATCAGGAAATTGTTCCATCTGTGCTACACCAATTGCTGCTAAAATGTTCACTAATCGATAGTTGTAACCAATTTCATCATGAATATACTCCATTTGACTTGCTTTTGCTTGAGTAGTCAAATGTTTTGCTTTTTTAGCAAGTTCCTCGTCATCAGTAACAATAACTCCACCTCCACCAGTTGAAATAATTTTGTTTCCATTGAAACTAAAAACACCAAATTTCCCAAAAGTTCCTGAATGTTTACCTTTGTAAAATGAGCCCAAAGATTCTGTACTATCTTCAATAATGTCAAGGTGAAATTTTTTAGCAATTTCAATCAATCTGTCAATTTTTCCAATATTACCAAGAACGTGCACAGGCATTATTGCTTTAATTCTTTTTTGAGTCGTTAAAAGGTGAGTAAAAATACCTTCTTCAGATTCTATTGTAAATGTATTTTCAGAAAGGTACTTTTCTAATAAATCCAAATCCATTTGCCAATCAGATGCATTAACATCAATTAAAATAGGAGTTGCACCTGTGTATTTTATTGCATTAAGCGTAGCTATGAAAGTTATATTTGGTGCGATTACATGGTCTTCAGAAGTAACACCTGAAAGAATTTGCGCAATGTGTAAGCCAACTGTTCCATTCATACAAGCAACACCATATTTTGCTCCTACATAATCAGCAACCATTTGTTCAAATTGATTTACATAAGAGCCTGCTGATGAAATCCAACCTGTGTCTAAACAATCTTTGACGTATTTCCATTCGTTTCCGTTAAGGTGAGGTACTGAAAGAGGTATCATTACTTAATTTTTAATTCATTTCACAAAATAGGAAAAAATCAATTACTATACTATTGAAGTTAACATTTATTTTTTAAATATTCTGAGGTAATTATGTACTGATTATAAAATCTGATTAAGCAAGCATCAACAGATAAAAGGTTTAACGAAGTCATTTGAAGTTTCGTGAATAAAAGGGGCTTCAATTCAACTTCTTTCTGCCATGCAATGAAAGCGAATAATGAGTTGATTTATTTTCATTTAGCGCAACTTCACGGTTGGTATAGAAATATAATCAACCTTGACTTAAGAAAATTTCTTATTTCATCTCAAAAAACTTTCACCCAATAACAAGAATTCGATTATTAATAAAGAATTTAGATTTTACTATCGTATAAATCTCAAATTAATAAACCTTTAATTGAGGACAAATGTTAAAAAAAGGGTTATTAGTTTTTCAGCATACTTTAACTAAATTAATAAACCCAAAAAAGACATTGCACTAGTTCATTTTCTTTTTGGGAAAGTTCATAGGAAAATGAAATGTATGTTGCAATATGTTTAAAAGAAAAATTTATAAAAAAAAAGGCTACCAGTCATTGACCGATAGCCTCTCGCCTTTTTTGTTTGTAAAGTGCTTACAATTTCAGGATTTTTTGAACTGATCCATTGAAAGATATTGTGTAAGTTCCCGCTGAAAGACCTGATAAATTCAATTGTTTTGATTCTGTAACTAATATTTCTTGTCCCAAGTAATTGCTAACTATTACTTTTCCTTCTAAGTTGCTTGAAATGCTCAATTCTGATGTAGTTGGATTTGGATAAACATCAAATGACTTTTGCAATTCATTTACACCAACACTTGTTCTAACATCAAAAACAATTGTACCAGGAGAAATACCAACATTGAAGTTGCTTACTTCATCTGTATTTGAGTCGTAAATGTAAACTCTCCCATAAGAAAAGAAATCTGTTGAGCTTGCATACAAC
>Ga0247831_1002475_pt1 | contig 29860 bp, 17 predicted proteins | sample LaCruzMarch2015__9_FD_192406 | JGI IMG/M metagenome (GOLD analysis project Ga0247831, IMG submission 192406) | Freshwater microbial communities from meromictic Lake La Cruz, Castile-La Mancha, Spain - LaCruzMarch2015_1m | ecosystem: Environmental > Aquatic > Freshwater > Lake | place: Spain...
CTTCACTCCCCCAACCCTCCTCGCGCAAGAGATGGGACGACGGAACCGTCGTAGAGACGACGTTGACAGTGACGACGACAAAAATAATGTTGATAGAGTTTATTCTCTCGAGCTTATACGGTCATCATCAAAGCGCCTTAAAACAGAAATTGTAGTCAACACTTCAACGACGAATGATGTTGATGTTGGTAATGTTGGTGTAGGTGTTGCAACCTTGCCTTCTCCACCAAAAGTGAATAAGAACGAGTCGACAAATGAGGCCACTAGTACTTCCGAATCAGACAGGATTGAGAGGGCGCGATTGAAGAATTTGCGTCAAAAAGAACGACAACGGGAAAAGAAGGCAGCTCGGGCAGTAGCAACAAATGAACAATTAACATGGAAGATAATGACAGAGGAAAAGAGAACGAAATTGAAGAATGAGATATCATTGCAGACAAAGCATCAGCAAACAACACAACAGCAATACATCAGGCTCGCGAAAGGTGTTCGATATCAGGATATAACAATCGGTAAAGGTCATATAATACAAGATCGAAAGAAGATACGTGTATCATACACACTTCGATCTAAATCACATACGTCTGGTAAAATCCTTGACTCGTCTGGTAACTTTGCCTTTCGTTTTGGTAAAAGTGAGGTAATTAAGGGGTGGGATATAGGGTTATTAGGTATGAAAGTGGGTGGGATACGACGACTTGTTGTACCACCCGAGGCAGGATATGGTAGAGGTGGTGATTTGTACTTCCAAATAGAATTGCTACATGTTGCTCCTTAGGAATTATTTCCACTACATAATGTTATTCTTGTTGAAATGTTAGTCGGGAATGAGTATTAATCTTTGAATTCAAATGAGCATGACTTTACACTTCAACAGTTCATGCATACATGTATTTGACATCACTAGTTTTTATGCCACCATAATGCAGCAATGTCAGCTTGCGTTGAAATTCATGCCTGGTCTGTAAATCTGACCACAGTTGCTCGCCAGAGAGTGATCGAGTATCTCTATCGTCAAGGGCCATGATTAAGTCACCGACATTTAAATGCCCTTGTAGTGATTTGTCCGTAATGCACGATATTACTGGCCCATCTTTGGTACTTGCAACCTCAATACCTATCTCTCCAGGGGGGATGTAGCAGTCGTTCACTATTACAGATGGTGCCGCCACTTCATTATCACTCAACGACCTTGAGTCGAACGAATCGCACTTATACGAAAGCGAGTCAGATCTTTCTATGGCGTCATGTTCCGAGAGTTTGGTGAGACTTCCAGCCTTGCTAGCTGCTTTTCCAGTTTGATCGGCAATCCTCTCTTCCAACCACACCAAGTCTGAAATGAATCGATTCAGACTTGACGACTTCGATTCAGATTTGGATTGGTCCTCTTCCTGCTGCTCAATATCATCATACTTATCCTTGGCATTCTCCTCATCGACAGTACCAATGTAGCTCCAATCTAAACCAGTAGTTTTACTCGGAAATGCTCCTTCCCTATAATTACGCGAGGAGGCTTCTGAGTATGCCTCAGTTGAAGTATCACGCTCATCATAGACCGACTTGGCAGTATCGGCAGATGAATCAGAACCAGGAACTACAATGCGCTCTGTGTTCGATCTTGGGGAAACGACTGATATCATATTACTCAGCCATAACTTTGACTTGTCGGAAATAACCTCCTTCTCCGCAGATTTACTCTTTCTCAAGATTCTAGCAACATCAACAGTTTCATTACTCTGTCTCAAGAGTTCGTCCTTCTCGATACGTAATTCTCTCAAGATGTTGGCAGAGACTCGAGGGAAGCCACCACGACTGTATTGCGTTTCATCGCCAGATGACGAATCTGATTCACATCGTGGAGAATTGCCCGATCCTAGAGCAGCAAGCCAAGATGTAGGCATCACAGAGTTGTCATCTCTTTGCAATGTCATAGTTCCTCTACCATTAAGTTCCGCTGCACTGCTTCTTCTACGTTTGTCTGACTCGACTGTATGTCCATGAAGCTGTTTATTGTCATCGGGTGCACTATGAACGTATTCATTCAAATCGGTTACTGAAGACAAAACAGACAGCATTGACCCTTGATCGTCGTCCATGTTGTCCTCGGCTGATAATGCTGATCGATCAGTCGATATTCTAGCATGGTGTGTTGCTCTTCGATCTGCTCTCCTTCTATTCACAAACATGAAGATTAAAAGAGCGAGAAAGGCAAACATTGCCGACCACCCGATTGCATAGGCCATCAAGTCTGTCGCCGTAGTGTCCTGCTCTAGAGTTTGTGCTGCATTGGGATAGGTACCACTCCAAATTGAGGGACTTGATGACGGCATTCTCGTATACGAATCATCAAAACCAAGATTCTTTTCCACAGAAATAAGGTAAACTTTACTCAATTCTGCATTCCCAGTGTCGACAATAGCAGACACCAGTTCTTGGTTGTATTCTTTGCTGATGGAAGTAATCACGTCAGTAATTTCGTTGGATGAGGGTGGCTTGCCAACAAACTCTACCCTACCATGACATAGGATCTCAGTGCCTACTACGCCCTCCATTCTTCGTCTAACGACACTCCTAAGATGTCTAACTGGCTCCTCCCTCATTTGCTGTTCGATTGAACTTTGATTTGCTAGGATAAAATCAATCGACTGAAAGTATTCACCATCACTGTTATAATAGTCTGTCAATTTTGAGCCAAAGAAGGCGTCCAAAGTAGAATCCAAATCCACTGTTGCGTCCATGGACAGTTCTCCTTCAGTTTCTAGCACGGTGACTTTGATAAAGTCTGGTAGTACAGAAACATACGCTGGCTGGGGCTGCATTGTTGGCTTCTTTGTGTTCAGCGCTGGGCTTGAACTTGGCATTCCAGTCTTCTCTGTTGGTGGTATAGTTGTCGTTATTGCAGTCGGCCTTAGGGTTTGACTCGCAACCAGAGTTGTACTGGATATTATCGTTGGCTCACTGGACGTAGACACTAAAGTCGGCACAGATGTTAGATTCGATTTCGTGGGTTGCGACGTGACCAAGGAAGGTGTAATTGATGTCGGCGTCAACGTCGTTGGCTGATACGACGGAGATGTAGTGGGCTTTGATGTAACCGGTTTGGACGTTGGCTTAGAACTTGGTCGTGGTGAGTTGCTGGGTTCTCTACTATCAGTAATGCTTGGTCCAAGTGAGATTGTTGGTCCTACACTGGGCATACCGAAAGGCTGGTGGCTTATAGTTGGACTGAACGTAGCCGTTACTGTTGGCTTTGTTGTGATTGGCATCAAGCTTGGTGTTGTTGTTGGCGCCGAAGACGGTTCCGAGAATGGACTGGTTGTGGGCTTTGGCGTCGAAGGATTCTTTGTGGCAACAGTTGGAATGGACGTAGGTGTTGCTGCTGACTTTGAGCTCGGTGTCGTTGTTTGCGCTAAAGTTGTTGGTTTTGACAATATACTAGATGTTGGCTTTGACATTGTAGGCTCCTTAACTAGTTCGCCGTCCACCACTTCTGTTGGATTATCTCTTTCTGGCTTTTTGCTGGGTTTGGTTGTTGGAGTAAAGCTCGGGATCATCGTTGGCTCGCTTGACGTAGGAGAAGTGCTAGATATTGCAGTTGGCTCAACAGACATAGAAGAAGCGCTAGAAACGTCCGTGTTCAAAAATATACTGGGCATCAATGTTGGATCATCTGTTTCTGGCATTTTGCTAGGTTTGCTTGTTGTTGGAGTAAAGCTCGGGATTATCGTTGGCTCACTGGTTAAAGGGGCAGCACTGGGCTCATCCGTGGTTGGCCATATGCTAGGTATTAATGTGGGCTCCAATTTTGGCTGGACTCTTATGGGAGAATTGGAAGGTTCCTCTGTTGGCTCCATTGTTATTGGAGCTTGACTGGGCAATAATGTAGGAGTAGACGACGCCACAATTGAAGACATTGCCGTGGGCGTGGGTAATACAATTCCAGCGTTCAGTTTGACCCTTCCGCCAGACTCTAGGATAAAGTTTTGTGACATTCCTCCCCCTGTCATATCACTTCTTACTAAATGTACGTAATAGCACCCAGGTGGACCAAACTCTATTAATTCGTAGCTTCCATCCGCCGCCGAGACAGCAAATGCTACGAGTACATCATTATCAACGAGTCCAGTAGCACAAGCTTTGACTTGGATTAGATATCCTGCCAGACCCAATTCATCATCATCTCTTCGTCCATTGTCATTCACGTCATGCCAAACTGTCCCAGTGAACGATACTGGTTCTTCGCCATTCGCTGCATGAGAATTAAATGTATGTAATGTTGGTTGATTTGACGGACTATTACTTCCATCCGAAGTAAAATTTTGGGGTAATTGCGAATCGTTTGACGCGAAGTTGGGGTTAGGAACCGCAGCACGAATACTTTGGACAACGAACTGTGCCAACTCTGACTCTTTTGATACATCAAAGTGTCCATCAAAATCATTTGATGCAAAGGGTGCTGTGTTCGTACTGACACTGACAAAGAATTCGGATTCCTCCACAATATCCACCGTCTTGGATTCCTCTTTCCTCAGTCTTCTTCGATTCATCGCTCTTGCATCACCACCATCCACGGCCGTAACCGCAGCAGATGCACTGAAGCCAAGGAAACAGAGCAGCAACGCGATCGACGTCCTCATTTTCATTTCTGCAGCCTTATTTCAATTACGATACAGTTTTAATTTCTTTTTACTGCCGACTATCTTGCGCGGACCGAGGTGGAAAGACACAAGTCTATTTCAGTGCGATATCGCCCACGGCGGCATATCAAGAATTATTCCCTTTCTTCCTCTGAGCACCGGAAAAGAGAAAGCCGCGGGAAACCAACCCTCCTGGGTTCGGTTGTTGAGTGCCGTGATGAAGTCAACGACGATCGGTCGCATCCCTGGTTTGGTGGTGTCGTCCAACCATTGCGTGAATAGCAGCATCCCACTAACTTTTCTCTCATGGAACGTATCCAATGCTAGTCCCTCTTGTATGGCTCCCGATCCTGCACAACGTGTAAAACGTGCACCATTCCTTATTCGAGACGAATGCCTCTCGTCGTCACCAGACATAATTGCATTGCAAGAATGCCCATCTCCTTCATTTGGTCGCGATGTGTTTGGTTCACACGGATACATTTCAATGGGAACACGTCCATCGCATTGCGGCTATGTTGATTTGCTTGTACGGAAGGGGCTAACAACGTCGTCATCGACGACTGCAGCAGCAGAAGCAGCGATTAACGATGACAATCATGTCAACATCAATGATTCTAAGCGAAAACGAAATAGACCCAGCACAGGAACAACCACCATCACGACCGACTTTTACAATCTACCATCCGTCGCATGTCACATTGACCTCCCCAACGGCGTTACAATTGCCGTATCATCGTCCCACCTCGCACCCTTCAAGGATGGAGCGTCGGAACGTCTTGCACAATGCACCACACTTATGAAACTCATGACACAGAATGGTGGTAACATTGACAATTGTATCCTCCTTGGTGATTTTAATGCCCGGGCAGCCGAGGACACAAGAATAGAAAATGCAGCTGGAGGTAAATGGTTAGATGCATGGAAATGTACTGGGTCTGATCCCAATACGAAATTTACATGGAATACATTCGCCAATCGCTATCATGGTGATGACGGATTCCGGTTTAAGGCACGATTTGATAGATGCTACATTCGTGGTGGAGCAGTAACGGTGAATAGATTTGGATTGATTGGCAATCGACGCGTAGATGGACGAGTTGGTGATTATTTGAGTGATCATTATGGTCTTCTTGTCGGTTTGGAGGTTGCGGGAAATGATCGAGAAGATAAAGAGGAGGAGGAAGAAGAAGAAGAAGAAGAGATTAGCAAGAATACGGTTGTGGATACAGTTGGAGGAGAGATTTTATTGGAGCCGACTTTATCCACAAAAGAATTACGGACTAGGAGACTGATCGCAATAGATCGACGAAACAAGAGCGATTCGTCAAGAGATAATGTAGTTGATCTCACTTAGTTATTCACCTAACATCAAATAATACAGCAAGTTCTTCTAATCTAATGCACATTATTGTATTCTACGTGGAAAGTTTCATGTTTACCCTCTCCCACCTTTTAGGGTAGTACGATTGCTTCAACCTCATGTATTCCCGATAGCGCTTCCTGGATAAGAACTTACGGATGAAAGGTTGTAAAATAATGGCGCTGCCTAAGCATAAATAGTATCGCTCGCGTTCAAGCATACCCCTGACACATCGTTGTATGGTGATGGCAGCATTCGCCCTTTCACGGATTAGACTCTGCCACTTATCGTCCTCGACTTGTATCAATTTTTCCGTCAATATAGTTCCTAGCCTAGAGGGTGTGTAAGCCACCTCCCACTTTGATCGATGTCGCACGTTATTGCTAATATTCGATGAACTAATACTGGAAGTAACAGCAGGTATTATGCCTTCAAAGTCGTCTTCCTCTGAACAATTTAGAATGTCTTCAATGTATTCATCGTCAGGTGTATCCTCGTCATGGCTGAAACCACTATGGACATCACGGTTACTACTTACTATAGCAGCAGCGTCAACAACAAATGGTATAGCTTTCACCACATCTTTTTCCTCTGCTGCCACCACCTCATCACGGAAATCAATCCACTCTTCCGAAACAAGCAAGGGATAATCTTCCCCTAATAATTCACTCTCCTTCTTTGAATCCCACGTCAAAGTAGAATTGATAGGTGGCATGGATTCTACCGATGACCAAAGCTCAGCTATCGGTGGCAACAAGTCAGATGACCACCAGCTTGTCATAGATTTGGTTGTTGTACTGGATTGTTGGTTTAAAATGTAGTAGTCAGTAGTAGGGCTCATAAATGGAGGAGACGGAGGTGTGGCATGTGCTTGTTGTAACATTGTCGTTGGTGGAGGCAAAGAGAATGTCACAGCCTTGCTAGTAGGAGAACGAAGATTACTCTGACCAGCAATTGATTGGCATGTTACGGATTGGAGTGTTCCTCCTTTCTTGGCACTTAGATTTGACACTTCGTCGCTAGGGTGGCATTCGTCTTCGGGGGGATCGGGTGCATGAATCTTGATGGATGGGTAAGACTTAATCGGAATCACTGTACCACCCAGTGTCCCAGGAGGATCCATTCGACTTTTTTCTTCATCAAAGCCAACTTCGTCATCAAGTGTAGCAGGCGTATTATCAAAGGATGCTGACACTCGCTTCTGTGATGAAAGGTTGTGGATGTTGTCAAGAGGCAAGGCCCGTCGAGGCATTGGCATCAATGGTGGAGGTGGAGGCATTCTACCATCAACTTTCATCGGATAGTCGTCGGTCGATGGATCACATGGCCATTGATGCTTACTGCTGCCGGCTTGTGAAGTCCCACCACCCTCTTTATTATGAACGTTTGAGTCTCGACTGTAAACTTGGTATATGATGTGATTGTTGTTGTCGTTGTTGCTGTTGTTGTCTTCGTCTTCCTCCTCCTTCTCTTCCACCTTCGTCTCCAGGAATCGACTTGCAAATTCCCCAATGTTGGGATACGCAGGACCATCCATTGAGCTTATGCCAGTATTCGTTGTCCTAAGAATAATTTCACTTCCTTCTTCGTCTTCATCATCACTTTGTCTGGTATGTCCATTCGAATGGTATGCCTTGACAATGCTACTCTCAAGGACATTCCTTCGTCCCACCTCTTGTACGTCGTCTCTCCACCTTGCTCCTCTTTCTGCTGTTTCACTCAAACCACTCATTACTGACATTAATTCCTTTGGCACGGTCAGTGCTGACATCTCCTCACATTCTTCTAGATATTTCTGTGCAATCATGATTGAATCCCCAACATTAATTGGTTGCTGTCGTAGACCACTGTTATCTCCGCTCCGTCCGGGGGAGGGCAGATTCAGTTTCGTATCCCTCTCCCTCCTCGGAGAACTAACCATATGCTTGATGCCTATGTGCGTGGTACCACCACCATTACCACCACCACTGCTAGATCCTGGCGAGTGTTTCTTCGGAGCTCCTCCCCCAAACGTCCGCGATAGCCAATTCACCTGACTTCCGCCCACATCTGACCTTGCCGATCGCCGTTTTGTCAATTGCTGCTGTTGTTGTTGACGCATACGATGGGATGAAGATGACGATCGTTGCTTGTTCTGCTGAATCGATGACGATCGAGCCTGTGGATCGTGGCAATCCAAATTGAGATCATCCTGAACTCGTGTTGATGACGACGCCTTTCGCATCTTACTCAGTGAACGCTGGTTCGACAGAGATCTGCTATTTTTTATACCAACACCAATTTCACTTTGTGGTCTTTTACTTGGTGTTGGTAATATTGTTGGTTGATGATCCGACGACGAACTCCTTCGATGCCTACCTCTACTACGACTCACACCACTACCATCCGGTCGTAATGCACGACGATCGGCGTCACGACCTTCGCTATCATCATCATCATCCGACCCAGATGATGAAATTAGCTTCGACCGTGCCATTAATGATTCACTCTCCTCCCCAATCGATGATGCCAAGCTGACAATCTCCCTCCGTTTAGTATTCTTGGTCCCTTTCATCTTCCTCGTCGTCGCGGCTCGGCCGCTCCAGAACTCCGCGGCATTACTCCCGACGCCAGCCGAAGAGGAATAGGTACTGCTATCGTCTGAGGGGATGGAGAATATCCGCGAGAAGAAGTCCGTCATCGTCAAACTATGGCTAGCGGTGTTCTGTGTTGCGTTTGAATGCAATCTTTCTCGTGGTGTGCGGAAGAAAATTTAGGCAAGAAAACGCTTGACCTAGCAAGACCCACAACTAAAGGGTGTACCTGTATGTACGACTCAATCTCAAATCACAAAAGAGTTCTCTACACCTACATATAAAAGTCTGATCAAATAAATATAAAGATAGTTTAATATAAGATGGTGATGGGTGGGTCGGATTAATTTACAATGCATCGAGTGTTGGAAAGTAAATGAAAATGAATGAATATAAATGTAATTTTGATGTGACTTTCAGGGGTTTTAATGTGTTCAACCTACCCTTTACAAGCAATATTCCTGGAAGATAAACCCAAACATAACAAGCTATTTTTGTTGCTTGTGGGTCGTAGACATATGAATGGAGACAATATGTCTCCATTCATCCCATTCCCACCTTTTATCTGACGATGTAAACTAGGTACTTACGTACTATTTGCGACCTGCCTTTCCTGAACGAGAAAGATCAAAACTGAACGAGAAAGACACTCGCCATATTATTCGCCGCCTCTCAGGTAGATGGCAATGATCCGCTCAGCGGAACGACCGCCAACAGGGCTGCGCCACGGCGTTAGGTCGCCGATGCCCTCGGTACTCGGTTCACGACCACAGCAAACACCCCAGACAATGGTCGATCCGCGAAGACATGTTGGCAGTGAGAACGATTATGATGATATGAAAGATGACAACTCGATAGATACCTACGTGTCTATCATCTCCACTAGGGGGTCTAAGGTTGGCATATCCCAGAGCGCATCAAAGGCGCCACTCATGAGCCAGTCGCCGAGGCCTAGATCGTCATCAGACAGCGTCGTCAGTAAAATTAAGCAACAGATTGAGATGAATTCGTCCACGTTATCTGCATCTAACGCTGGGATATTGAATAAGCTTAAGAATGATATCAATAGTCTCGAGCGTTTACGGTTGGAAAAGCAGCAGGAGCAGCAATTCCCAGAGAGATCCTCGGAGAATGATTATACCAATCGACTACGCTACTTGAGCAGTAATAGTTTTAGATCGAATTCGACATCGAGTTCGACTGTGAAATCTCCACCGACCAAAGGTTCACGGGCTGTGATTCTAATGACACCTCCAAGCCGTGCTGCTAATAGTGGCAACAGAATTGAGTCAGATGATACAAGTGTCAGATCCAATTCATCATTCAAATCATCAGATCCAGGTCGACTACGTGATCTCAGAAGTATTAGCAGTTCAAGTTCATCGTCAAGACACTCACTGTACGATGGCAGAGGCTCTGAGAGTGTGCCACTATCCTTGACGCCAAGCCGTGATTCAAGTCGTGGTGGTACCCTCATGTCGAACGAGGCAGATTCCAGGTCCATATCTTCCTTCAGAGCAGCAGTGGTGACAATTCCCAATCCTCCAACCAGGGCCAGAAGTGTTGATCGTGCTTACCGTATTCCTGATCCAGTAGATACAACGAGGAAAGAAACGTCAAGTTTAAGGAAACCACCCACCAATCGTCCATGGAACCCACAAAGCAAACAAATTGCAGCCGAAAATAACGAACTATTGAAGCAGCTCCAGGAGACGGTGTGTTCGCTAAAAGAGGAGTCGATTAAAACCACCAAAGAATACGAGATTAAAATGAGAGATTATTCAGACATGAAGTCACAGCTTGAGAAGTTCAAATCCAATGAACAAGATCTTGCAAAGACACTACAAAGAGTTCTGACGGATGTAAAAAGTCAACAAAGTGTCTCATCACAAGAATTGTCGATTGTTTACAGGTTACGCGAGTCGGAAGTTAACATGCTGGAGGAAAAGCTCAATGGAGCATTATGTGACAGGGATGACGCTGAGCAAAAGCTCTACAATAAAATGCAGGAAGTTGAAAGTATGTGGATGGAAAAAGTTACGGAATTAGAAAATGACCTTCAAGAGTACGAATCAGTCCACCATGAGTTTAATTCTCTAAAAAGTACTATGTCTGAAAAGATTAGAGACACAGATGGTGAGAATCGCCGTCTCCGCGAAGAGAATAAGTCTACAAAGGCGGAAGCAGAAAAAGCAATAGCACTTGCTAAGGAGGAAGCGCAAGCTGTGCTTGAAAAAGTTAGATGCCTGACACAGAAGATGGATGAAATGGACAGCAAGAACAGTGAGCTTGATCTGGCTCTTGCGGAAGCAAATATATCAAAGGTGAATATGGAGTTGGATCTAAATAATGTCAAGGCTGACTTGGAAAATCAAAGTCGAATCCTAGCTACTACCGAAGAAAAGGGGCTTAAGCAGACCACCCTCATTGAAGATTTAACAAAGTCCAATGCACAAATGAAAGAAGAAATTCATGTCCTCAATGAAAAATTACAGGATAGAAACGAGCAAATTGCGGAGAGGAATCAAGAGATGAAGGTGTTGCAAATGAAGGTCGACCAGGCTCAAAGTCAATCCAATGCCAAAGAGAACAAATTGTTAGCATTGGACGCAAAGTTGGATTTCAAGCTCGCGAAGGCGGGCCAAGAAATTGAGTCGCTCCAGATACAAATTCAGGAACGAGATAAGCTGCTGATGGAGATGAAAGAAACGACAGAATCATCTAAAATGAAGATCCAAATAGCAGAGGGAGAAATCGAGTGCCGAGATAAGAAGATGAATGAGTACAATTCTGAGGTGAAGCACTTGCGCATGACGGTCCAGCAATCTGACAAAGAAGTTAACGTCCTAAAGATGAAGGTGCAGGAGAAAGACAAGCAATTGACTGATCAAAATGTGACAATAGAAAACTTACAGACAATAGTTGAAGGACTCAATTGCAACGTGAAGAGATACGAGAAGAAAATTCCTGAATATGAGGCCCAATTAAGCAGGTTGAAAGCTGATCTTGGCGAGTACAAAACAAAGACCAGCATCACAGAAAAGGAAGTTTTGTCTTTACAATCTGAACTTGTGAGTGTCAACAAGCGCCGTGAGTCGTCTGAGAAAATGGCATTTGTTGCACAGGAACAGGAGTCCAAACTCAAGGGCACAATCCAAGGTCTTCGGTCCGAACTACAAATGGCTACACAGAATTTGGAGAAGACTGAGTCTAAATTGGCGAACGTCCGAGCAGAAGGCGATGCTCGGAAGTGTCAGCTGAAGACGGCTTTGCAGAGCCTTGATGAGATGATGGCCTACATTACTTCTATGCGGGATGAAAATGATGAAGTAGTGACATCGTTAGAGGGAGATCTAGAGAAGGCACTTATGGCGAAACAAGAAATGAAGAAGAGGTATGTTTTTCGCTTTATAATGCACTGCTTAATTTTTGCACGTTATTAATAACTAACAAACGATCTCCTCCCAACATGAATATTCACCTCAGAATTGACGATTTAGAGCGAAAAGAGAAGGATTTAATAGAAGAAGTCAAACTCAGAAGAAATGAGCTCGAGACATGCCGTGAGAATGCACTCAAGGAGGCGAATACAATCAAAGACGAACATGCTGAGAAATTTGCGGCGATGAAGAGCGATGTGGAGACGGCAATCAAGAACAAGAAGGATGCGGAAAAAGCACTGAAAGAAAGGTAAGCGTTGGGTGTGCTCCCAATTATTTGCTTCGACCCATGTCATGAAGTCTCGATTATCTCTCACCTTAAATAATCACACTAGAATCGACATTATGGAGCAGAAACAGAGGGAGCAAAAGGAAGCCATCTCGATACAAGAGAACGAGAATAAGAAACTACTTGAGGAGCTCGAGACTTGTCGTCTTGATGCAATCAAGGAAGTAGGGAAGATGAGAGAGGAATTCAATGTATGTCTAACGGAATTGAAGGAGAAAAGTTCAAGCCAAGAGTTATCGCTGAAGCAAGAGTTAAAACTACTAAGAGAGCAAAGTAAATTACTTGCACTTGAGCTCGAGGAGCGAAAGCTTCAGATTGCTGCGGACGGAAAGACCAGGGATGAAGAAGTTACCAACCTTACATTGAAGCTTCATGAAGGACAAGAGCAATACGATCTGGTCAACAACGAGTTAGTTGAAATCAAAGCAAGCTACGCTGCACTCGAAACAAATCTTCAAGAAGCGTTATCAGAATCAGACACACTACGCGACTTGGTGAACGTACTAGAAACAAAAATTGTCGCGTCAAAAGAGGATACTAGTAAGGAGGTCAAGCAGATGAAAAATAATGCCGATCAATGGAGAAAGAAGGTTGCAGCGTGTGAAGATAAGTTGAAAGAGAGTCTTACAAGACATTCCAAGCTGGCTACGGAAAACAATCAGCTCAGTGAGAAGTTAACGCGAGCAGAAGCTGTGATAGCTAAGCTTAGTGCCAATCTCAGTGAGTCGATGGAACAGGCAAATGGTTTCGAAGAAATAGCTAAAAAGTTGGAGAAGAGCAAGAAGATTGAAAAAGTGACGAGAATGGAAATAGCACAACTACGGTCGGAGATAGCTCGCAAGAACTCTAATGAAAAGCATCTTGAAGATCATGTGGCGTCGCTTGAAGAGCAAGTCAACAAGCTGGTATCTGACTACGAATCCAAACTAGAAAAGCAATCTGCACGATGTGGCTAAATGAGAACATGAATGTAAATTATACATACAGTATTAAGTTAATTCAAGAGTGTTTGTAGGCATTTTCTGTTCTAACTTCGTTGGCTTCAATGCTCTTCTGCCGTTCAATTTTTGTTTGTACATGACTCATCACTACTCTGACCGATCCTACATATAAAACCCAACATAAAGAACCTTACTCCTCTAGATCCTCTAGAGACGCAAGCTCTTCTGACTGAATAATCTCGCGTTGGGCTGTCTGGTAACAGCCAGGATACGTTCCCACGTCCGTCCTTTGGGATCCATCTGCCTTGGTGACGTTGCTACAATTTCAGGAATGGGAAGGAAACACATCTTGTTATTGCACAATCCTACGGTAAAACCTGTGTATCCTGCCATTGTTCCATGTACTGCATTCTGTCCCAATTGCATGCAGTAATGTGCATCGGTTGCATTCGCGGGGACCGATCGGATCATGTACGACGGATCAATGTACTTAATCGTGGCCTCGGATCCCTTCGCCTTGAAGTAATCATTAATTACTTGCTTCATGTGTTCACCAATTTGGGGTAGTTTCTTATTCCCGCTGGCATCCGTCTCAGCCGACTCGCCCAGAAGCTCCTCTCCAGCACCCTCGGCTACAACAACGACCGCATACCCCTTCTGCTTTACACGATTCCAAAGATGAGGTAGACATCCAGAGGGACCGTCCAAAACAATTGGAATTTCAGGAACAAGACACAAGTCAACATCTCCAGATCCGAGCGTGGCATGCGCTGCAATAAAACCAGAGCTTCGTCCCATGAGCTTCACAATACCTATACCATTGGGGAGGTTACATGCTGCCTCGACCTTTGCTGCATGGATGGCATGCTGAGCTGCCTCAACACTGGTGTTAAATCCAAACGAATAGTCAATGTAGTCTACATCATTATCGATGGTCTAAGTAGAAACAAATGGAACATAAGTGGAAACGAAGAGGAGATGTGTGTCGTTTGAGATTAATATTCGTACGATGGGTATGATATCTCGCAATCAAAGAAATACTGGGTCTCACCTTAGGGATACCAGCCACGGCAACATGCAGTCCCCTTTCCATGCACGTTTCGTGTATCTTGAATGCACCACGATGCGTGCCATCTCCACCAATCACATACAAATGACGAATACCATTCGACTTGATGAAGTCACATATCTTATCAATGTCAAATCCACCCCGTGATGAGCCAAGGATGGTCCCACCCTCATGATGGATATTCTCGACATTCTCAGGAGTAAGGATAATGGGAGGCGTGGCCGGGTCATAGAATCCCTTATATCCACCCACAATACCATATACCTTCCCCTGTATGCCATACAGGTGGTACAATGCACGTGTAATCTCACGTACCACATTGTTTAGACCCGGGCATAATCCACCACAGGTGATAATGGCAGCATTGACAGTTTTGGGATTGAAATGCAATGCGGCACGAGGACCAGCACGAACATAGGCACGTGTGACATCTCCTCCACTCTTTCCTGGCTTCTTGCGTATGTTGGCCAGGATGCATTCATGATCACCGATCAATGCATTATACTTGGCATGAGCCTCGGCGAATTTGTCACCCTGACCACTGCCTGTATCTTTGAGTGCATGCATAATATTTGAGATACCAGCTCCCTCAGAGGGGAAGTACTTACCCAGCTTTTCAATTTCCCATAGATATACGCCATCGGTATTGATGCCACTTTTTTTATGATAGATATTTTTATGACAGCGACGAGAAGAAATAGTTGAGCAGAGTACGTGCATGGATGAGATTCAACATTGACCAAGAGTACCTGGTATCTAAAGCAAATAATAGAAATAACTCACTCTAACTTGAGTCCAGTGGGTAATCCCTCATTCCGCCTCTCCTTACTTTCGTCTTGGACCGCCTTTTGATCGACTGCGTACTGTGCTTTACGTACCAACGTGGCCTTGTTCTCGAATACGCGCTTCGTAACGAGATAAGTCACCGCTGCACTAGTGGCCGCGGTGGCTGTCACGAGGGCTACTGCTTTACCGTCAATTGCCATGGTTTGTTCGGGGTTCGGGGAGGAGAATTAATGCAGAGGGTTCTTGGATCTTTGGAAAAATAATATCGGGAGCGGGGAGAAGTGAGGGTGTCCTTGCGACGGTTGGATCTTGGTCCAGTTCACCTGTCTAAAATCTGAAGTGCACAAGGCACTTCAAGTCTCCATCACTGCTCAAAACATCAGTCTTTTTGGCCCCCCCTGTGTGAAGACTGGAGACGCGTGAAGCGAAGCGTGAAGGATTCTTGACAACTCGTCTCTCCGACTCCTACATCATATCCCATCCACCGCGGTTGGAGGCGGCATGCTCAGGTTGCGCAGTATCATGACCAACGCCTTTTTTGCTGCATCTGCCGTGGCACCCCGATTTTTTCTCCTCGGAGGAGTGCGTGCGTTCTCCTCTCCACCACCGCCAAAGACCTTCACTTCCTCCTCCAAGGTTTTAGTTGCAACAGCCACGGCAGGGGCATCGTTTGCGGCATATTACTGTGCAACTGCATTACTATTTGGTTCGGCCATTACTTCATCTGTAAATGGTGAAACAATAAGTACTACTACCAATAATCCTTCCGCTTCGTCGTATCAAGTGGAGAGTAAAAGTGATGAAAATTACGGAATCAAATATATTGGTTTTGATAGCTATGTAGGTATACATACTGATCGTCGAACGGGTGTTGCTTCGAGGGAAGAAACGGCGACTTCTACTGCAGCAGTAGCCAAGGCATTAGAGGCTGCAGGGTTGGACAAATCGGGGATTGTAAAAGGTATTACTCCGGATAATGAAACTGGTATGACTTTACACCCCAATCATGTTCATAGAATAGGAGTCGGAACATGTCCTGTCTACAGCTGCCCATTCCTTCCGTTGGATGTCCATCATGATGCCAATGTAAAGTCTCAACTGCAGCAATTGAGAAAGAGTTCCAGTAGTGCAGTGGAGCCAATTGTTGTTGGAAAAGATTCGATTTTAATATCTGCTGGTTCAGATAAAGCTGCTACCCTAACTCTAATTGGATATAAAGGGGGGAAAGTAGAGCATCAGATCAATCAAGACCGTGCATTGGCTCTTGCTCCGTATTCATATCAAAATATTAGCAAAAGTGATGTCGTAAACCAACAACAACAACGGCCTGCGGCAAAATTGATTGGTGTGTTCGATGGCCATGCTAAGTATGGCGAAAAAGTGTCAGAATATGTTGTCAAGACATTGCCAGCATTGTTGGGGAGCAAGCTTGCTAATTATGATCCAACTATCGCAACCAACGACGACTATGATAAAGCAGCAAAGGAACACAACATGGAAGACAAAATAAGCCGGATTCTCCACCAAACATTCCGTGAGTTAGATGCCACATCACCAGCAAGACCATCTGGTGGATGCACAGCCACGATCTTACTCCAACTTGGGACAAAGATATATATTGCTAATTCAGGAGACAGTCGTTCCTTTGTTGCTGTTCATATCACACACCCTAGCAATGGATCGACAACCACACAAATCATTTTCGGCACACGTGAAGACAAGCCACATCTATCCACGGAGCGTAAACGTGTCGAGCACATGGGTGGGAAGGTGTACATCCCTCCTGGATTTATTGAGACAGGTCAGGGCGCGACACGTGTCCTGTACAAGGATCCAACTACAGGTAGTACAAGTGGACTAGCAATGAGTAGATCTATAGGTGATTGGGATGCCGGGGAGGTAGGCGTTATTCCTGACCCAATGATTGATATTCTTGACATGAAAGAAATTAAGAAGAAAGTATTGGAGAATCTGAATGATGATACTTGCAAAGATACAGCAGCAAAAGAAGTTGAAATAAACCCCATAAATGTCAAACCAACACCTGTGGTCGACACTTGTGTCACATATACAGAAAAGGATGTTAAAATATTTGCAATATCTGCTACTGATGGTTTGTTAGATTATCTTCCAGAGCAAGATATTGTGGAACATGTTGCTAAGGGTTTGTATCAGACCAAGAAGGCAGAGGGGACAAGACATCCATTGCTATCGTGTGAAGACCTAATATATGCTGCAGCTCAGGGTTGGGAGAAAGATAAAGGCGGTCGATACAGAGATGATATTGCAATGGCTGTTGCTGATTTGGGAGATGGTCTGTAGCCGTTAATCTATAATCAGTATTTACAATTATTACTATTTACAGTAAGTAATTTTCTTGTTGTACGGATTGATACTTTGAATCTATGGAACCGAATGAATCATTCAGACCTGTGGAATCCTTCTCTCCTTCATCTGTATCACTCATATGATCCTTGTGACCATTTCGACAATTAAGAGGCATGCTTGAAGGTCGTCTGCTTGTTGGAAAGACGACATCTGTTTCGTCCTTCAATGCTCCCAATGCCATTTCATCCAAAAGCATTGGCATTAGAGCTCCCAGCAATAATGTTGATGATGCAACAATGAGAACTGAGACTCCATTACCACTCCCAGCCATCATTAGATGTGCATTCACAAACTGCGCGAACATAGCACCGAATCGTCCACATGCCGTGCATGCACCCATACCTCCACTTCGAACACGCGTGGGGAACTGTTCTCCCGTCACTATATCAACCGCATTCCAAGATATTATTGAGAACATTTGGAATATACATGCCGACAGTACAATCCCCCACGTACGCTTTTTAGTTATGGAATCATTGTCACCAGCAAATACCAGCATCGCGAACAGGGCCAGCCCTCCCGCTGCACCAATCAAGCTCCCAACCAGCATACGTCTTCGTCCCCATCTATCCGCATACATGACACTTATGACGTTCCCTGGTAAATTTGCCAGTGCAAACAAGAATGAGTTTAAGTAAAGATTCTCAAGATGTATTGCAGTGAAGATGGAATTAATCCAGGTTGTTATGCCGTAGGAAGAAAATGAAAGAGAGAACCAAATAGTTTGGAGTGGTAGGGTAGTATGGGTAAGGAGTTGAGGAGAGTAGAGTCTTTGAAGAGTGCCGATGAGAGAATCCACAGTTGATCGTATCCTCACGGAAAATGATATTGAACGCACAGAATCGGAAGATATAATCGAATCATCATCATCATGTCGTAGTTCTGATCCCGTCAATGGTTGTATTGTATGAATTGGGTTTGCTGTATATGATTCAGTACGCGCAACATCACTCATTTCGACTTCTTCTTCGAAAGGTGCAAGTCGTATGCCCAACGTTGCAGCAACTTGATTACACACGCATGCAGCTGTATCATGATTCTGTTTCGTGGATGCTAAGAATCTTGGACTCTCTGGAACGTAGAGATACACCATGATTGCACCAACTGCACTAGGCATGGCACAGAATGCAGCAAATAGTCTCCAGATAGGGACGACTTGATTTGTTTCCTCAGAATCATCGTCATCGAGCGGATGACCAAATAATATCCAACCTAGGCTTGATACGAATAGACTTCCTACCATCCAAAAACTAGCCACAAGTGTAACCACCGCCCCTCGTACTTCCTTGGGACACCATTCACTTGCTAAACTAAACAGTGATGGGACTGTCGCACCAATTCCAATTCCTGCCAAGAATCTCCAAGCCGTTAGTTGTCCAATTGTTGGTGTTAAAAACGAAAATGACGAGAATAGTCCTGCTGTAGCGTTTATACCAAGTCCAGTTAGTAATGCAGGACGTCGACCAATATGATCGGAAAGAAATCCGAGCAATGTGCCGCCAAGTAGCATCCCGAAGAATATTGATGCTGCAAGATATTCAGCCTGTTTCAATGATAACGATGAATCATTGGCAGAGGCAGCATCGTCGTCACCACCACCATCGGATGCATCCGATAGCATATCTCGACGAAATGATCGGTTGGCTAGTAGGTAAGATAGCATTAATATTTCCGTGGCATCGGATGAGTTGGCTATGCACAGTGATAGAAGCGGGAGGGGGAAATAATGACGATATTGCCATATCGAATGACGACATCCGTCGACGGAATTATGAAACGGCAAACGTCGGCTATATTCTTGGTACAGCTGCCCTAAGAAGTCATCAATTGTTCGCTCAGGTAATGGTGCCATGGGTAACCCCTGCCCAGATATTGGACACAAAAAGAAAGTTGGGAGGGGAGCTTCAGAGTAAGATTTTGTGCAAGATTTCTGAGCGGGAAGACAAATCTTGCACAAAAGAAAAAGTTTGTAAGGTTTGCAAACCCTATCTCTTCAAGAAAATATGCGGCATGTCAAGTCAAGTGGAAGCTATCGCCTACAAAGTTTGGCAGTGATTGCTCTGACCCGATAGGGTTGGTTCGATGAAAGAATCTATTGGGTTTGCATATATGAAAAGTAGAAAATGCCAGCAATGGCGAGAGCAGCGATGGATGAAGATAAATCATATTATTGCATTAAGGAAATGGGATCATATGGTCATTTATTTATCAACAACGAATTACATGCAAATTGGAAAAAGTCAACTCTAACGACGTGTCAAAATACATGTATTCGATAGCATGTATAAACTTATTAATAGCACTTCTCTTCTGGGCATGCCCGACCACATCCCGAACGTTCGGCAAGAGTTGGTGTCTTCCAATCCCCATTCTTAATTTGACAATTTCCAGCTCTAGCATACCTACAAACTGACACATAACAGATTGAACCATTATCACGTTCAATCTTCTTGTTGCTGCATCCTAAATAGCGAGTAGCCCTCCACAGTACCTGCGTCATGGACTGATTAATAGGATAGGCAGCACCAAGTTTATTATCCACCCATCTTGATAGGACAACATCTGCACCCTCATTACGTTCAGCATTCGCTGTTCGGGATGAAATGTTCTCACCATCTTGAAGATTAAGTTCAAGAACTGGCTTGCAGGAGGACAGCATGGCATCTACAGCTTTGGATGCCGACTCTGCCAGTTCGGGCGACCAAACAAGCGGTTTGTCTGACAAACCCTCTTTCTCATAAAATGCCTTGCGGCGAGTGTTGTGAGCGTCGAGCCACTGTTTGTCACTGACGGTCATATCTGGCGTATAGCCAACATCGATCAAGTAAGTCTGAGCTTTATTTGCGTACAGAATTTCTACGTCATTTACCTTGATTGCGTAGCCTGCAGGGAATAGAAGTCCTTGGGATTTGTCGTTGAGTGTAAAACTGTACGTTGCATCTGTTAGACCATTGTCATCTTCGACGAGGAAATTATTTTCGTATAGCATATCTGCTTTCAAAGATCCCGCTCGTCTTTTGACTAGTATCGTGCCATCATCAACATGTTTGAAGGTGTATCCAGTTTCATTCCCATATTTATCAGTCTTCACTTGGACAACGACAGAGTTTTGACCTGCTGGTGTTGCAGCTGCAGGCTTCGAAGTAGGCTTCTTAGTAGTTGCTGGATTGGCTACAGGTTTCTTTGTGGGGATGGCACTTGAAGCTGACGAGACGACAAAAGTCTTTTTGAAAGCCGTGAAATCATTATCACCAGTCGACACAACAGTTTTGCCATTTACTTTGACAATCAGTGTGCCTTTACCATATTGACAGCATATGCCGTCTCCACTCTTATCAAACAATTCAATTGTATACTCTCCTGCCGTGACGCACATGGATCCAATGTATGTCGTCCTTTTAGCGTAATTCTTACCGGTGGGTGGGCCTGCCATTAGGACAGCACCACTGGTACTGTCTTTGAATTCCCATCGATTCTCCCAGGGGTAATTATCTGTGTTCAACTGCAAATAAAATAATCCTTCGCCAGGATTAGTGCACTGGCCGTCAAGGGCTTTGCTAATACGGCTGGATGAAACGATGAAATCGCTCAGTGTGCTTTCAAAATCGGCTGCTTGTACCTCTACGATTACTTCGTCGAGAATCTCCCCAGAAGTCTCAGACATCTCTGGCTCAGTAATCTCCACTTCTAATGGTTCAGCTGCTTGGTAGCCCTGGTCGTAGATGATATCATCAGGATAGTCCTCATCATGTCCTTGAACGAGGACAATTTCAGTGTCATCATTTTTTGGTGCAGCCATATCCACGGCTTGTTCGAAACCCGTCTGCTGACTTGGCTTCGACGACAAAACCACAACCAAGATGATGGCTACTATGAGGATGATGATCGAAAACACAGTCGCTGCCGTTCTCTTACGATACTTTGCAAAATAGCGACGAGGCAATTCATCTTCGATGGCAGAGTCGTCTACGCTCTCCTCTGGTAGCCGACGAACCGACTCCATATCGTCGTCGATGGAGTCCATTGTTTAGAGAGTTGCTGTTGCGATTCTAATAATCACAATAATGCCTCAAATGTAATACAATTTTCATGCTTCGGCTTTTGTGTACCGTTGTTGGGTGTCTCTCTCTTTGAACGGAGGAAATTTTCCATTCTTCAAAGAAAGGTGCCAAACTCAAATAATACGTACTACATACCTCAGCCATAGACTCCAGAGTCCAGAGCACTGGCTGGTCAGAGATTGTGAGATTGAAGACACTCGTGGGATAATTATTATTTGTAGAGTCCAATATTTAAGATAAATTGCAGTCTATATTAAGCACTCATGTCATCTTGCTCGATTCATCCTGAAACAAGCTTCCCGGAGAATCAATGCAATATGTTGACTTTTCGATTAAATATGGTCGCAGTGCCTCCAATTCCATCTCGTGTACTTCCCCACAAATCACCATACAATGTAACGGTGCGCCAAAATCTTCCAACTTTAATTCCTCAAGCGTACCAGCTTTAATACATTGATCAGGCTGTCCCAAACGAGCAAAGCCGACACATAATGTAGTTGATTGATGATAGGCTGATTCATTTCGTACTTCCTCGGCCTCGATCAGTTGCTCAGACGATTCATTTACCGTCATAAATCGCGGTGGTAAGTAAACTGTCTTCCCACGCATCATTGCATCAAAATCTGGTTCTTTCACTTTAATATCAAGTAGACACAAAGTATGCATCCCTCCCAACCGATTGTATTTAATCTTTGGATAAAATGATGTAGGTCTCCACTTTTCATCAAAGTACGGGATTGATACTGTTTGGCCAAAGTTGTACAATTGCAATCCGCAGCAGCCAATGGCAGTCATTGCAGATGCATTATGAACAACTTCTACTTTCACACCTTGTTCATGAGCACGTATAATAATATCCGAGTGGGTAGTAGCACATACAGGATCACCAACAACTAGGAATGAAACATTCCCATCTCCTTTTGCTGGTAAATATATATCTTCGGCGTGACATTCGACAAAGTCACGATCCGCGATGACAATGTCATCTCGACCGTAAAACTTCTCGAGCCTTTCCTTGCCGATGCTAAGGACGGACGTATACGATTCGAGGAACACTTTGTCGGATGATTTTATAAGCTCCAATCCCCGCACGGTTACGTCCTTCTCGTCGTATAGGCCTAGACCGATAATATACAGGACCATTTGAGACTCGGCTGCGTGGGGTGGGTTTGGAGGAGGCTTGGTTGTGCGGGAACGCCGTTCTCTTCCCTTTCCTCTCCACTATTAGTTAGATACTGTGCAGGAACGAACGTGGAGAATGCAACGTTGTTGCGGCGTAGGAGGAGCTTGGTGGAGGGTGCGTAGAAAGAAATCGTACCTTAGAATGGTCCCCAATGCACCGTCATTGCTAAGATTGTCATCGTCAATTTCTTTGTGTTTGACCGACGAGGAAGTAGGCACAATAGACCGCTTAGCTGCTGACATTCTGTTACGAAACGACGATGCCTCTAGAAACCGTGCCATTTCTTCCGGAGATATGATACAACGAATTGCATTAGCAAAGGCAATCACGCTCGTTGAAAGCAAATCAACGCGTAAACGTCTCATGGCTGACATGCTGCTACAAAGACTGAAACAAATTCCATCCAACAACTCCTCATTTCGAATTGGTATCGCTGGACCTCCTGGAGTTGGCAAATCTACATTCGTGGAGAAATTCGGATCATACATTCTAGATTTGAAGGATAACAAAGAGCATGCTGACCCCTCTAGCTTCCGACCTGATAAGCTTGCCGTTTTGTGCATAGATCCGTCGTCAAATGTAACAGGAGGTTCCATTCTTGGTGACAAGACACGCATGTCCACGCTGTCCTATCACCCTAGGGCATTTGTTCGTCCCTCTCCGTCATCTGGGGTATTGGGCGGCCTGGGTTCATTTACCTACGATGCCGCATCTCTCTGTGAATTAGCGGGGTATGGGTTAACAATTATAGAAACAGTGGGAATTGGTCAATCAGAGGTTGAATTAGCAGAATGTTGTGATTTGTTCGTCTTGATGCTTGCTCCAGGTGGTGGGGATGAGCTACAGGGATCTAAGAAGGGTGTCGTCGAGGTGGCAGATTTGCTGGTTGTGAATAAAGCAGATGGCGAGACTCAAACTATCGCTAGAAAGACAGCAAACGAGTATAAAAGTGCACTTGGATTGCTGAGGAAGCCTTCTGACTGGTGGGGAGGAGGTGAAGGCTGTGGAAATAGCGCAACCCCACCTGTATTATTGGTCAGTGGCAAGACTGGTTTCGGACTAGACGAGCTATGGAACACGATAATCAAGTATCACCAGTATGCTACATCATCTGGACTGTGCCTCAGCAGACGACGGCGACAGAATCGATACTGGTTATGGAAGTATCTAAGAGGTCATGTGATGGAGACGGCCATGAATGATCCAAGAGTTAGGAGCAAGAAGGACGAAATCGAGCGGTCGCTGGATAGTGGGCTAGTAGCGCCTCGAGTTGCAGCTTCTGAATTATGGAGAAATATTGTCGACAATGTAAAGGCATGAATACTATTAATTTTCTCATGAAACTCAAGGAGCGGAGATCGACGAATGCATCCTAAATCCACAGACGTGTATTAGTAAAGTCAATCTCATCCTCAGTGGCCACTTTCGACGAACCAGTCTTCTTGGAAAAGAAATCCGACACTTGACAAAGCTTTTCCATGTCATCTTCTTCCAATGAAAATGTGAAGACTTGGCGCAAATCACGTTGACGGCTGTATGCTTTACCTCCTTGCTCTTCTTTTAGATCCATCCCCATGGAAGTGCCTACAGATATGCTATCGTCTTTATTCAGTTGTAGCAACCATCTCAACGCTATAGATTCGACTGATACTTGGTACTTGAACGACAAATCTTTTATAACATCTATGACCAATCTATATTTCAACCACATCTGCAAGCTGTCTACCTCTGTTTTAGGTTGTTTCTTGCAGCAAGTGTCAACTAACATGTTAAATCTTTTCTTACTTGACGGAGACATCTGCTCCCACTCCTGAAATCGACAGAACTGATCAGTGAATAGGCCACCACCAAGAGGAGAAGAAATGAGACGTGAAACGTCCACATCAGTATCGACTGGTAAATTGTTCGCGTTCATTAAATTACCACACACATCATTGGAGGAAATATCAAATCCACATTCTAAACATGTTTGAAGCATTGAAGGTGGGAAGTTCTTGGTTGATATTGATCGGATCAATCCCTCTCGTTTGAGTTCAAATAGAGTATCGATAACATCTAAATAGTATGGATTTTTACGATATTCCAACACAACTGAATCTAGACACTCTGCTTTAGTTCTCAGTAATGCGCTACTGATACTCTCTCTCATCACCCATCCATTACCAAATGATACTGGTGATATTTCATCTTCCATTCCAGGGAAGTCCTCTGATAAAACAAACGGTATTTCTATGTTCGTCATAAAATAGCAAGTCCTCAGAATGGACGATGGGGTATTTTGTCGTAGTTTGCTGTAGAAATTCGTTTCAGCCTCGTGTCTGGCATCTGTTGTTGCGGCACTTTGTTGCATATGTTCTAAAGCAATTGATAATGAGGATCTTCGTCCAATAGTCCTTCTCCTCCTCGTCTCCAATTTTGTATCACCATCAATCATTCTGAATGTATTGAAACCGGAGTCTATGAGATTTTGGCAGTTTTTCACCCCTTTTGTCCATATGTCCTCTCTAGTATTATCAGTATTTGTTGATTGGGGTCGTATCGCGACAGTTATCAGGCATGGTGCACTCGCATCTCTAGCGTAGTCGTCAATTGCACGTAGAAGGTATGACCCCGAAGGAAGAGGGCCCGTTTCGCGATCTATTTGAGGAATGGCTGGTATACTACCATCCGAGGACAAAGTCTCATTTTTCTGAGCTATTGCAGTCCAAAAGGTTGACTCCGAAGACTTCTGCTGTGGCAGAAACGAACGTTGACAAGATCGCCGTTGTGCCACACGTGAGCTAAAGATGCTATGGCTGATAAGAGCACATGTGATATGTATTACCATAGACACCCAAATTATTAGCAGACCGCATTCGGCAACATAGGGTGGTCTCATTATTCGTGGTCGGGCGGAATTCAAACTAGTACATAATTATATATCCAATGTTATCTAGTTTCTCTCATTACTACGAGTCGGGTAACAACTTGCTTTTTCTCTCCTAGCGACTTCCTAGCAACTTCCCAGCAACTTCTGAGCAGTACAGCCCTTGAGAAAACAGTTTAGTTGGGCCTGATTGAATCAGAAAACAGTTTAGTTGGGTCTGATTGAATCCCGGTATTGAATGATAAGATCCCGGGAATATTGGAATTAAAACCGGAACTGCGGGGAAGTCGCTAGGAAGTTGCTAGGAGAGAAAAAACAAGTTGTTACCCGACTCGTAGTATCAGAGGAAACACATTATTCTTTTGGAGGTTTCCTCCTAAAGCCCGGCAGCCCTTAATGTCCTGTCTCCTGTCTCCTGTCTCCTGTCTCTCTGTCCGTCACGCTCTCACGTGCATACAAGTGTAACTAGGCCCGCCATTGGTTTATTAGGGTTTATGTGGTTTCTTGTAATTCTTAACGCCTTGCCAAAAATATTATCCCGCTCATTCGCCAAAAATCTTTTCTTGAAGAAAACAAAGCAAGAAAGGGGAATGGGCCCGTGACGTCACCAACAGAGGGGGGGTCCGGGGGGGCAACACGTACCTACCACCATCACCTCCAAAAGCCCGAGCGAAGCTGTTTTCATATGTATGAAGTCGACATGCTATTAGTATGAAGTGGGTTGGGATATCTCAATCATACCCTTACCCTACATCATGATACAAGTCAAAAACAAGTGAATCTCCTATTGCCACTTTGACTATGGACTATGAGACAAAGCATATCATATTGGGGTAGCATCCTTATGACAACTGGCCGCATTGAAGGTGTAGAAACACATTATATAAATATGAAGTAGAATTGCTATGAGTATGAAGTAGATGGGGTGCCTCAATCAGGGCCTAATCACATGATACATGTTTAAACCAGCTCCCATCTCTAATCCTGATGGCCACTAGCTGTAGTAGAATTAGAATGTGCTGAAACACAGTATACATGTATGAAGTAGTAGATCTCCTATGAGTATGATGTGGGTTGGAAGTCCCAATCATAATCTACAGATGATGCAAGTCAAAACCAACAGAATCTCCTACTACCACCACTGACTGTGATGCTAGGTAGATATTAGATATATCTATGGCCGGAGCCTGAACCGTTGACCTCAATACTTGCCGCCAAAGAGTCGGCAATGAGCAAACACACACGAGCTCTAAATGTGATCATTATTTGATGATCACCTGGATAGCATGGGTTAAACATAATAACATATTAATGTGCTCTTATGTGATGTCTAGCAGTGATCATCAAATAATCTGTGGCTGGTAGTCAACGTAAAAATTGGCCAGTGCTGTCGTTTTCTCTGGCAGTGCGGGGTAAAGCAAAAAGCACTAAAACAGCGACGAAAGCTAAACGGCACACAGGTGGCAGGAGACAACAACTGCCAGTGTGGGGCATCCCACAAGGGAGAGATTGAGACAGCACAACATCAGCAGGGCGCTGCATTAATTGCGTCAGTCGAACAATAGGAACATCTCCAGCAAACAAGGAAGGGGGGTGAGTACATGACAGGCAGATGCAGACAAAGCACATATTCATCCATTAAGTAAATCAAAAGCTGTGGTTGAGCAACAAAGAACATCTTAGCACAAATTGCAGGATAAAAGAGCCAGCCAGAACAGGAGTCAATTGGAATTTGGAAGAGGGGGAGAGATAATAAGGTGCGACATAGTGGAATGTATCAACTTGATGAGTCCTGGACCATACACCACAAAGGGAGTGGGGTGCCACAATCCTAACCTGCAGCATGATACAAGTCAAAAACCAAGTGAATTTCCTACAAAAACTGAGACTGTGAGACCCAGCATATATCAGGTTGGGGTTGCATCCATTTGACTGCCAGCCACAATAGAACGTGCTGAAACACTTTATATATATGGATGAAGCCAACCTACTATGAGTATGAAGTGAGTGGTGTGCCACAATCATAACCTGCAGCATGATACAAGTCAAAAACCAAGTGAATTTCCTACGACCACTGAGACTGTGAGACCCTGAATACATCAGGTGGGGGTTGCATCCATTTGACTGCCAGCCACAATAGCACGTGCTGAGACACTTTATATATGTATAAAGTTGATCTACTATGAGTATAAAGTGAGTGGGGTGCCGCCAACAATTCTCCTACAACCACTGAGACTATGAGCCCATCATGGAGGATGCAGTAGATACAAGTCAAAAGTCAGCTGCAATACCAGTGTTTCACAACATTCTAGGAAGAGTTATTTTATGGACTATTGTATGTTAGATGATAATCTACAATGCAATTTATTTTGTGAATTAGACCAACTATGATTATGAAATCTGTGGCTGTGGGTTGTCAAATCAGAACCTAATAGCACAGTAGACCAGCAATCTCTCCCACATGAAGCAACATAACATAATATGCCCACCACATGAATAGGTTTGATTTGTTGTTTGTTGCCTCATACCTCTATTTTTTCTCTTTTGCAAATCTCACCCTCATCTCAGAGTGTAGAATAATGCAACTTCAATTATTGTCTAGGCAGAACAATTACTTGATGGATCAACAAAATTATAGGCAATGGTTAAAGTTTGGTAAAAGGCTAGTTACACTACATGCAATTTTTTCTGATCCTGCTGTGTGCCAGTAGTAACTTCTGCAGTGTCCATAATCATTCTGATCTTTTATTTTGCAATCAGTTTTCGAAGGTTCCACCTTTTGTTTGTTTGATTTGTGTTGATTCCACAGTAGCTTCCAGCTTCCTACCATCTATCTTCACACACTCACCAAATCCAACAATCAGATCCTTGAGTGCACCCTGCTCATCTGTTAGGCTTAGTTCCTGATTTTGTGTACTCCTATTCTCTCCTTCTTCTTTCCAGTTGGCATATTTCCTTTTCTGCTTTGTTACCCATGCCCCCAATGTCTTATCCTGTCCATTGCAGGACGCAACTGCATTACAATGTCCATGTTGTTGTTTGAATTCCCTTAACCTTTCATAATTCTCTTTCCAATGATACCCTTGTTTATCCCAGATAAAACTGATCTGATTTAAATCAATCTTCTCCTGTGTTATGTACCCCACTCCGTCCCGAATGGAACTTACAATAATTGTCTAACTGAGTATCACACCACTGTCCTAATGCACACTTGGTACCAGCAATGAATCGTGGTGGCATTTTCCCCCACTCTGTGTAAGATAGTCCTTTAATTGTTGAAACATTTCCAACCGGTAGTTTTCACAGGGCTGCTCACATGGTACAAAGTTAAATCCTAGCCAGTTACCGTCGTATAACACGCAGATTAAGCTTTTGGCCACAACAACATTTGAGTAGGGCCTATTTTTTAATCATTCCAACCTCTTAACAAAAATGGCTGTGTTAAGTGATGTTTCACCCAATTAAACCCAGGAGTGTTATATATCAATGTGACAAGAAGCGGCTTTTCTAAATGACTGTGCACTGTCCTGGGCCAATCATGTGGGCATTTAAAGATTAAACAATATAGATTTCACATATCAAATTTGGCCTGTCAACACTCCTTTCTCGCGATGGCTTATGCTGCGTTTAGCTTAATCTGCGTGTTGTACGGTAAGTGCAATGATTTTGTACGGCTCCAGATAGTGATGGTCCGCTGAACATTGTGCATCAATTTGGACTTGATCAATCCACATATGTACGTAACTCTTCATTCTTTTCATTTGAATTGTTGTGCATGATGAGACATTTTCCATGCTCATTCTTATATTCTTTTTGTCAAGTGGTGGCGAAACTAGATTCGGATCAGTTGCACGACGCATAATCTTGGTGTGTGGGAGCTCCCCACACGTTCACCAGTGATTCACTGCATCCTTCGGTGTGACTAATCCATCCTTAATTCCAGCCTTCAATGCACGGAACACTAATTTCTTCAACCCAACTTCATCAATGTGTTTTGCAAGGTTACGGATACTTATCCTGTGAGGGTTGATGAAAAATAATGGAGAACAAAGCTTCGTACTTTTGTCAGCTCGATTTCTTCATTGTCATCTTCATCATCACTGAGTAGATACCTACCTAGCTACCTACTCTATTTTCTAAGGTTGTGTCCAGAGGCGGGTGGTCAAAAATGTTTTTCTTAGTTTCGTACCTTTTTTTCATATGATTTGGCGTCTGTGCGTCGTAGCACTTGCCAGGGGTAAAGTTCAGCCTGGCAAGAAAATTT
>Ga0247831_1002477_pt1 | contig 29854 bp, 27 predicted proteins | sample LaCruzMarch2015__9_FD_192406 | JGI IMG/M metagenome (GOLD analysis project Ga0247831, IMG submission 192406) | Freshwater microbial communities from meromictic Lake La Cruz, Castile-La Mancha, Spain - LaCruzMarch2015_1m | ecosystem: Environmental > Aquatic > Freshwater > Lake | place: Spain...
GCTGTCGGTCCACGCCCGGGTGCGGCTGTAGCTCCGCATCGGGAGACCCCAGTAGAGCTCGCTCAGCAGGCCGATCTCGGTGGCGTCGAACCCGGCGCTGATCCAGGCGGCCGTGTGCGAGTCGCCACGGAACTCGCGCAGCATGTCGCCACGGCGCCACAACGCACCGAGCGGTGTGGTGGGCATCGGCAGTGCGAGTTGCCCGGCAAAGAGTGGCCGCCCTTCGGGACGCAGCACCGACACGGCGCGCGCAAGGACCTCGTTGACCCGCTCGATGCCGGCGGGCGTATCGCCGAGCAACCGCCGCAACTGCGCGATCGCGCCGTCGTCGCGGGCGGCGCAGATGGTGGCGGCGTCGGTGCGGGACCACCCGAGCTCGACGCACGGCACGACGACCTCGGGGTTGAAGACGGCGAACGCCGCGGCGACCACGGTGCCAGGAACCTGTCCCATCACCGAGCCGCGGCTCGTGAAGTATGCAGGCCCGTCGGGCAGGGCGACCCCGTTGGCGTTGCCGCCACTCGGGTCGAAGCCGAGCGCGACGTAGTTCGCGTGGCACTCGGGGGAGAAGTAGACCTGGCCGGTGAGGGGCTCGAGCACCGAGCCGAGCAGTCGTGCGCGAGCGGAGAGCAGGGTGTCGTCCATGGCGGCACGCTACGGCCCGCACGGCGGGTGGTCGAGACCGGACGGGTATCGTGCCGACGTGACCGTCGAGATCAGCATCGCGTCCGAACCCACCGACGAGCTGCGCCAAGCGCTCGCCCACCTGCTGCCGCAGCTGTCGTCGTCGCCCCCGCCCGACGCCGAGCAGCTCGCCCTGCTCATCGCCGATCCGGGGTCGCTGGTGTTCGTGGCGCGGCTCGACGGGCGCATCGTCGGCAGCCTCACCCTCGTGCTGTACCGCATCCCCACCGGCCTCAAGGCCTGGATCGAGGACGTGGTGGTCGACGAGTCGGCTCGGGGCCACGGTGTTGGCGATCAGCTGAACCGGGCCGCTCTGGCCGAGGCCCAGCGCCGAGGCGTGAAGGGCGTGAGCCTCACCAGCCGCCCATCCAGAGAAGCGGCGAACCGCCTCTACCAGCGCATCGGCTTCACCACCCGCGAGACGAACGTCTACCGTTACGACTTCTGAGCCGTCCGCGTGGGCATCGCAGATGTCCGTTGTGGTCTGATCGTCAGCGGGACAGCGCTTCGCGCAGCGCGTCGAGCCGCTCGGGCACGAGGCGATACCAGGCCCAGCGCCCCCGCTTGGTGCGGGTGAGGAGCCCGGCGTCGACCAGCAGCGACAGGTGGTGCGACACGGTGGGCTGTGCCCGACCGAGGGGCTCGACGAGGTCGCAGGCGCAGACCTCGCCCGTCGGTGCGGCGGCGATGATCGACAGCAGCCGGATGCGTGCTGGGTCGGCAAGGGCCCGGAAGCCCTGGGCGAGCTGTTCGGCGTCGTGTTCGTCGAGCGCGCCGGCCAGCACCGACGAGCAGCAGCCCTTGGTTTTCGTCCTCATCACCCGGAATCGTATCGCACCCATTGACGAACGTCGATGGATCAGTATCATGAAGACATCGACGAACATCGATGTATGCCATCGAACCGTGCGCCGCTGACCAACCGCTCACACGAACAAACCCTGCACTGGAGAACTCACCATGTCCCGTGTCCAACTCGCCATCAACGTCGCCGATCTCGACGCTGCGGTCACCTTCTACTCGAAGCTGTTCGGCACAGCGCCTGCGAAGCGCGAGCCGGGCTACGCGAACTTCGCAATCGCCGACCCGCCGCTGAAGCTCGTGCTGTTCGAAGGGCCCGAGGGTGGCACCATCAACCATCTCGGTGTCGAGACCGAGTCGGCAGCCGAGGTCGAGGCCGCCGAGTCGCGTCTCGCCGCGGACGGCCTCGAGACCACCGGCATCGACGACACGATGTGCTGCTACGCCACCAAGGTCGAGACCTGGGTCACCGACCCGGACGGAACGCGGTGGGAGTGGTACGTGCGGACCGGTGACGCCGAACAGATGGAGAACACGATGCTGCCCGCAGGGGGCGCACGGCACTCAGACCCGCTGGCCGGCATCGTGCTCGCCGGGACCGATGGGGCCGGCAGTTGCGGGCCCGCCGACACCAGCTGCTGCTGACGGCAGCGTGCCGGGCGCCGGGCGACGCGGTTCAGCCCCGTGCGGCCCGCACGAGGTCCTCGGCCGCTTGGCGCACCTGCCAGTCGCGGTCCGCGAGCGCCCGCTCGATCGCGTCGTCGACCTCGGGTCCGTCGAACGGGGCGAGCGCGAGCACGGCGCGCCGTCTGACGGCCGGCTGGTCGGCGCAACCCGCCAGGATCGCCGGAACACCCCGGTCGTCGCCGATCGCCCCGAGCGCTGCCACGGCCGCTTCTCGCACCAGCGCGACGTCGGAGCCCGTGGCCAGGCCGATCAGCCGTGCGAGCACCGCGTCGTCGACGACGACGTGCTCGCCGCACGCCCATGCCGCGTGTTCGACCACGACCGGGTCGGGATCGTCGAGCGAGGGCAGCAGGTCGAGGTGCGGTCGCATGGCGGCGAGCTCGACCGCACGGCGGCGCACACCTGGGTCCGGGTCGGTGAGCGCAGCGGCGAGCTCGTCGTCGGCGAGTTCGTCGCACCGGGCCAGGGCGCCGAGTGCCAGCTCGCGGGTGACAGGGTCGTCGTGCGCGAGCGCCGTGCGAGCCGCTGCAGCATCGCCGGAATGGCCCGCTTCCGCGATCTCGCGCCACCGATCTGCGGAGTCGGAGCGGGTCACGACTTCAGCATCTGGGTGAGCGTGTAGACCGAGTACGCGACACCGAACGAGATCAGGGTGGCGAGCACTGCCCCGGTCACCACGGCGAGCGCGCTGCCGGCGACGAGTGCCCAGAGCTTGCGCCAGATCGGCGTCCGGCGGTGGAGTCGCGTGGGGATCTCGGCCAGGGCCACCGGCGTCGGAGCGCGAGAACTCCGACGCTCGCGTGTGAACGAGGCAGCTGCTCTGGCAGGCTTGCGCCACCCGGCAGCGATCATCGCGATGATCGCCAGGCCGGCGATCCAGGCCGAGGCAGTGGTGACTTCAGAGATCGACACGCAAGACGAGATCGTACCGACGAGTGGGCCGCAGGAGGTGGCGCCCCACACCCGCCATCACCTGTGGGCCGTGCCGCTCGCCGTCCTCGGCCTCGCCGCGTTGTTCGCCGTGATTGCCGCCAGCGTTCTGCCCGGATCGATCGTCGCTGAGAATGCGACTGGCGAGACCGCGACCTTCGCCCGTGTGCCGGCCGAGGCGCAGCCGGTCGCCGACCGCCTGTCGTTCGACGCCGTCGAGCGGTATCCCGCCGAGGGGACGCTGCTGTTCGTCACCGTGCGCGAGCCGAAGGTCACGATGCTCGACTGGTTCGTTGGTGCGCATCAGAGCGAGGTGGTGTTCCTGACTACGCAGGAGAAGTTCGGTGTGCAGACACCTGAACAGCAGCGGCAGATCAGCGTGCAGATGATGCGTTCGGCCAAGGAGACCGCCGAGTACGTGGCGCTCGAGACCCTCGGCTTTCCGGTCGACATCGTGCCGGGTGAGGTCATCGTCAGCCAGATGCTGTGCCTGCAGCCGAACGAGGCGACGCAGCAGTGCGACGAGTGGGCGCCGTCCGACGAACTGCTCGACCCGGGCGACAAGTTGCTCTCGGTCGACGGTCAAGAACTCACCACGATCGATGACCTCAGTGCGATCCTGAAGAAGCATCAGCCCGGAGACATGGTGCCGGTCGAGTTCGACCGGCCGGGTTCGGGTGAGCAGAGCGGCGAGGTCGAGCTGATCGCATCGAACGACGGCACCGACCGCACCATCATCGGCTTCGTCCCGTTCGACACCTCCACCGCGAAGCTGCCGTTCGACGTCAGCATCGACAGTGGGGCCATCGGCGGGCCGTCGGCCGGTCTGGCGTTCACGCTGACGCTGATCGATGAGCTCACCCCGGGCGAGCTCACGGGCGGCAACGCCGTGGCGGTCACCGGCACCATCCGCCTCGACGGCACCGTCGGAGCGATCGGTGGCCTCGTGCAGAAGGCGTCCGCTGCGATGCAGATGGGCTCGAAGGTCTTCATCGTGCCGTTCGAACAGGGCGAGGAGAACCTTGCGCAGGCCCGTGCCGTGGCCGGGGACGACCTCGAGATCGTGCCGGTGAAGGACGTCGACGAGGCGCTCGCCGCGCTGGCGAAGTTCGGCGGCAACGGGCTCGAGCTCGGGCAACCCGGCGCCGATTTCGATCCGGCCGCATAGCCCGTCGCAGAGCCCGTCCCATGGTCTCCGGCGCGTCGCGTTGGCTGCGTCGGCGATGAGCGTGAGCATGCCACCCTCCGGGTCGGCATGAGACCTACGATCAGGGGCGATGGCACTCTCGTTCACGCGCCCCGACCCCTCGTCGCCGAGTTCGGTCGCCTCGGCAGCGTTCACGTCTGCCCGCAAGGGTTTCGAGCAGGCCGAGGTGCGCGAGTTCCTGCGCATGGTCGCCGCCGAACTGGCGCGCCTGCAAGAGCGCGAGCGCTTCCTCGAGCGCGAGCTCCGGGCGTCGCAGCGGTCGATGTCACCGTCGTCGATCGCGCTCGACGAAGAGATGGTCACACGGATGCTCGGCGAGGAAGCCGCACGCATCATCCACACGGCGCGCGACGCCGCGTCGCAGATCAAGATCCGCGCCGAGGACGGCGCTGCCCGCCTGCTCCGCGAAGCCACCGACGAGGCCCAACGGCTCCGCGAAGAGGCCGAGATCGAGTCGTCGAGACGCCGCAGCGATGCGACCGCCGATGCCGAGGCCGAGCTGGAGATGGCGAAGCAGCAGGGCCGCGAGATGGTGAACGAGGCACGCGCCTATCGAGAGCGCGTGCTCGGCGAGTTGGCCCGACGCCGCGAGTTGGCCCGTCAGCAGATCGAGCAGCTCGTGCACGGCCGTGACCGACTGCTCCAGGCCTTCGAGCGCTCACGACTCGTGGCGATGGACGTCATGGCCGAGCTCACCCCGCTCGGCGAACCGGACGAGTACGTCGACCTCTCGCCGACCACGGGGCCCGTGCCGCTGATGGTGAAGAACTCGCCGCGGCCCGGCAGCGTCGAGGCAGCGGCTGCAGCTGCCCTCGCGGCCGGCCCGCCACCCGAATCGCTCACCGTCGGCGCCGACGACCTCACGGTGGCGCACCCGGCGCCGATCCTCGACGTCGATCTCGACGATCTGCCCGAGCCGATCGCCGTTGACGAGCCAGCCTCGCCCGAGCCGGTCACTCCCGAGCCGGTCACTCCCGATGCCGAGGTGAGCGCACCGGTCGATGACGGTGTCGTCGATGACGGTGTCGTGCACCTCGACATCAGGCTGTCGGACGACCGTGACATCGATGCTGCCGCTGACGACGACCGTGCCAGCGCGCCGGTCGTAGCGCTGTTCGGCGACGAGACCGAGACGACCGAGACCGAGACCGAGACGACTGAGACCGAGACCGAGACGACCGAGGGTGCAGCCGGCGTTGGCGCTGAGTCCGCCGTGTCGCTGCGGAAGCCGTCGGCCGACGACCTGTTCGCTCGACTGCGCGCTGCTCGCGCCGAGACCGTGGTCCGGCGAGCCGGCGAGATGATCGACACGGCCGATGCCGGGACGCCTGCGGAGACCGAGAGCGTCACCGCCGACGACGACGGTGCCGGTCTGTCAGCGCCCGACGCGCTGACGGCATCCGTCGGCGAGGACTCGGTGTTCAACGTGACGCCCGCTGCGCCCGCTGCGCCCGCCGTGGTCGCCGATTCGCCGTTCGCCCGCCGCGACGAGGCGCTCACACCGCTCATCGTGGCATCGGCACGCAAGCTGAAGCGTGTGCTGGCCGACGAGCAGAACGAGGTCCTCCACGTGCTGCGCGCCAAGGAGCCGATCACCTCGGTCGAGCAACTCCTCGCCAGCGAGGCCGAGCAGTCCGCCCGATACAACGCCGGGATCACCGCTGAACTGACCGCTGCTGCGGTCGCCGGGGCGACGTCGATGGGCGCCACCGTCAAGGCTGCGCAGCGCGATGTGAAGAAGTCGAACGCCAACGCCGCCGCCGCCGAGGTCCTCACCGCCGAGATCGTGCAGCCGTTGCGCGTCCGTCTGGCGCGGTGCGTCTCTGATGCCGGTGGCGACAACGCCGAACTCGCGTCCCTCGTGCGCCTGGTCTACCGCGAGTGGAAGACACAGCGCATCGACGAGCACCTCGACGACATCGCCCGCACCGCGTTCGGTCGCGGTGCGCTGGCCGGCGTGGCACCGGGCACCCCGATCTGCTGGACGATCGATCCGGCTGGCCCCGAGTGCCCCGATGCCGAGGACAACTCGCTCGCCGGCGCGGTGGCAGCAGGAGAGCCGTTCCCCACCGACCACCCCTGTGCCCCGGCGCACAGCGGCTGTCGGTGCATGATCGTCCCCGTGCTCTGAGGCACACCGCCGAGGCCGTCACCGACCTACACGCGTCGGGGCCGTCCGATAGCCTCCGCCCCCATGCGGCCCCCCTCCGACCTTCCCCGTCAGCGACGCTCCGGGTCGATCGGCGATCGAGGCCGGATCGTCCTCATCTCGATCGCGGTGGTCGTGTTCGCACTGCTGCTCTCGGCCCGCTTCCTCTCGCGGTTCTACATCGACTACCTGTGGCACAAGAGCATCGGTCGCGGCGACGTCTTCTGGGGTGTGCTCGGTAGTCAGGTGACGCTGTTCGCCCTGTTCGGCCTCGTGTTCATCGCTGTCGCCGTGGTGAACCTCGTCATCGCCGACCGGCTGGCGCCGCTGGCCTTCTCGGCGAACATGCACCCGGTGGTCGAGCGGTTCCACGAAGTGTTCGGACGCAAGCTGCGCCTCGTCCGCATCGGGGTGGCGATCGTGTTCGGGCTGCTGTTCGCCCTGCCCGCCACGGCGCAGTGGCGGCAATGGCTGCTGTTCCGCAACAGCCAGTCGTTCGGCATCGACGACGCACAGTTCGGCAACGACATCGGCTTCTACGTGTTCCGGCTGCCGTTCATCACGTTCGCGCTCGACTGGTTCTACGCAGCACTCATCTTCGTCACCCTGCTGGTGCTGCTGACCCACATCCTGAACGGTGGCGTCGTGTTCCAGCCGCCGCGGCCCAAGGTGCGGCGGGCCACCAAGGCGCACATCGCGGTGCTGCTCGCAGTGCTGGCACTGGTGAAGGCCGCCGACTACTGGGTCACCCGCTACGAGCTCACCACCGAGCGACGAGGCTTCGTGCAGGGCGCCACCTACGCGGTGGTCAACGCCCAATTGCCGGCCGTCGTGCTGCTCGCGCTGATCGCCGTCCTGGTGGCTGGGCTGTTCCTCTCGACGTTGCGCACCGACTCGTGGCGGCTGCCTCTGGTGGCATCCGGCCTGTGGGTGGTGGTGGCACTGCTCGGTGGTGTGGTGTACCCCGCAGCCATCCAGGCCTTGGTGGTCAACCCGAACCAGAAGGACCGGGAAGCCATCTACATCGAGCGCAACATCACGGCCACTCGCCACGCGCTGGGCATCGACGAGGTCACCGAGACGCCGGTCGCCTTCAGCGCGCTGTCGTCGGCCGAGATCGCCGATGACATCTCGCCGCTCCAGGACGTGCGCTATCTCAACCCCGGCACCCTCGTCGACCGGTTCCGCACCGACGAAGGCCAGCGCGCCGGCCTCACCATCCGCGACCTCGACATCGATCGCTACGAGATCGACGGACGCCAGCAGCAGGTTGTCATCGCCGCCCGCGAGCTCGACCTGAACACCATCGCGAACAAGAGCTGGCAGGGGCGCCACCTCATCTCGACCCACGGCTGCGGCCTCGTGCAGGCGCCGGCGAACCGGGTCACCAGCAGCGGGCGGCCCGACTACCGCAACCTGGAGCTGTCGCGCCCCGAGCTGTACTTCAGCGAGGGCCTCGACGGGTACGCCATCGTGGGCACGACCGTGCGCGAGGACGCCTGCCCCGACCAGACCGACCCGGGGGCCTACCAGGGCAACGGCGGTGTGGCGCTGAACTCGTTGTTCCGTCGCATGGCGTTCGCGCTCGACTTCCTCGACTACAACCTGCTCGGCTCGAGTGCAGTCGACAGCAACTCGCGCATCCTCTGGATCCGCGGTGTGCGTGACCGTGTCGAGAAGGTGGCGCCGTTCCTCAGCTTCGATGGTGACCCGTACCCGGTGGCCCTCGGCGGCAGGGTGCTCTGGGTCATCGACGCCTACACGACGTCGAACCGCTACCCGTACGCCCAGAACGCGAACCGCAGCCAGCTCGTCGACAACAGCGGGCTCGACTTCGAGTTCAACTACATCCGCAACAGCGTGAAGGTCGTCGTCGACGCGTACAGCGGTGCGATGAGCTTCTTCGTGATCGACGACACCGACCCGGTGGTCCGGGTGTGGCAGGCGGCGTTCCCCGACCTGTTCGCCCCCATGTCGTCGATGCCGGCGGGCCTCGATGAGCACCTGCGCTACCCCGAGGACCTGTTCCGCGTGCAGACCGATGCGTACTCCAAGTACCGCCTCGACGCCGACGCCTTCTTCGACCGCAACGGAGCATGGTCGGTCGCCCAGGGCCCGTCCGCGTTCCCACGCACGTCCAGCGGCGTCGCAATCACCACGGCCGGCGACTCCACGACCGTCATCGGCACCGACGACTTCGCGCAGGAGACGCGCTCGGCCCGGTTCGTGCCGTACTACACGATGTTCCGTCAGCCCGGTGAGACCGATGCGACGTTCCAGCTGCTGCGACCGTTCGTGCCGTTCAGCACCGACGACAACCGCAAGGAGCTGCAGGCGTACATGATCGCCAGCAGTGACCCGGCCAGCTACGGCAAGCTGAACGCCCTCGTCGTCGGCGGCAAGGTCGACGGTCCTGCCACCGTGGCGGCCACGATCGAGAGCGAGAACAGCATCTCGGCGCAGATCACGCTGCTCGACCAGGGCGGTTCGCAGGTCATCTACGGCGACCTCCAGCTCGTGCCGGTGGGCGACGGCCTGCTGTACGTGCGGCCGCTGTACGTGAGGTCCGATGCTGCGCCCCAGGCGTCGTTCCAGTACGTGCTCGTGGCGTACCAGGGCAAGGCGGCGTTCGGTGAGAACCTGGCACAGGCCCTCGCCAAGCTCTTCCCGGGCTTCGCGAAGGACATCGGCGACGTCCTCGGCGAGGCCCCCGAGCCGACCGAGCCCGGCCAGCCCACCGAGCCGTCCACCGCCACCCCGCAGGAGCTGCTCGCCCAGGCCGACGAACTGTTCCAGCAGGCCGACGAGGCGCTGCCCGACTTCGCCAAGTACGACGAGCTGAATCGCCAGGCACGCAACCTGGTCGCAGAAGCCCTCGCCCAGCTCCAGGACGGCTGAGCCCCGACTGCCTGCGCAGTGACCTCTGCGTTGGTGCGACCTTTGCCGCCGTTCGGTCGTGGACGACCGGAGCGCGGCAAAGGTCAGGCGGCAGCGGTCAGGCGGGCGGTGTCGGACCGGGCGGGCCGTAGGTGGCCGGTGTCAGCTGCGGCCGCGGAGTTGGCGGACCTGCTCGGCCAGCAGCGCCAGGTCCTCGCGGAAGCTGATCTCGTAGCGAGCCTGCTCGGTGGCGAGGCGCACTTGGCCGCTGCGGAGCGACTGGATCACCGCGTCGTCGACCTCGACGGCCGAGGTCGCCTCGGTGGTGGCGAGCGAGTCGATCTCGCGGCCGAGCTCGGCGAGCTGGTTGGTGAGCTGCGTGCTGACGCTCTGGAGGCGGTCGTCGAGATGAGCGGCCTGGTCGCGTGCGGCCTGGGCGTCGATCTCGCTGCTCTCGACGCGGACGGCGAAACGGGCCAGCTCGGCCTGGAGGCCGGTCGTGTCCGGCACGGTGGCGGCGATCTCGTCGAGGCGTTGTTGCAGCCCGTCGACGTCGACCCCGCGCATACCGAGTTCGTCGACGCGCGACTCGAGCGCCGCCAGCTCGCCGACCCGAGCCTCGAGCGACGACAGCTGATCAACGCGGCCGGCGAGGCCGGACAGTTCGTCAACGCGGCCGGCGAGGCCGGACAGTTCGTCGACGCGGCCGGCGAGGCCGGACAGTTCTCCGACGCGGCCGGCGAGGCCGGACAGTTCGTCGACGCGGCCGGCGAGGCCGGACAGTTCGTCGACGCGGGACTGGAGGCTGCTGATCGATGCAACGGGGCCTTCGAGTGCAGCGAGCTCGTCGACGCGCGACCGGAGATCTGCCAGCTCGTCGATGCGGGACTCCATGGCGCCGAGTTCGTCGACGCGACCTGCTGTGCTGGCGAGCTGTGTTTCGAGCGCTGCGGCCTGGGTGCGCACTGCCTCGGCCTGCTGCTCGCCGGCGACGATGCGCTCCCAGAGCTCGTTCACCCGCCCGTCGATCGACGCCTGTGAGGCAGCGACCAGGCCCTGCAGATGCTCGTCGGCCGGCGCTGCAGTGGCGACGTCGTCAAGGCGTTGCTGCAGCTCGGCTGCGGCGGCGCGGAGGGCGGCGTTCTCCTCCTCGGTGGCAGCGAGGCGTGCGGCGAGCTCGTCGAGCCGGGCGGTCATCGCCACGCGGACCTCGGCCAGGGCGACGGCGTTGTCAGCCACGCTGGTGTCGGCGGCGAGACGCTCGTCGATGGCCGCCGCATTGTCGCGGGCGACGCGTGCTGCTTCGGCAGTGAGGGCGACTCGCTCCGCCAGCTCACCGATGCGGCGATCGGCGTCGGTGGTGTCCGGCACCGTCGGGATGGAGGCCACGACCTCGTCGATGCGCTGGCGGATCTCGTCGAGAGCGGCCTGCGGCGCACCTTGGGCACCGAGGTCGTCGATCCGCTGCTGCACCTCGCTGATGCGGTTGTCGAGCGAACCCATCCGTGCCGTCCACAGGGCTTGCTCGACGATCTGCCCGCGGAGGTCGTCGATGTCCGCCGCCTGCTCGCGTGCGGTGCGAGCGTCGTGCTCGGCCGCGGCGAGGCGCTCGTGGACGGCGCCGATCCGTTCGTCGAGGCGTGTTCCGAGCTGGTCCACCTGCGTGGCGACCTGCGTGGCGACCTGCTCCGGCGTGATGGAGTCGGGTGTCTCGAGCTGGGTCTCGAACTGGGCCTCGAGTCGGGCAGCTTGCTCGCGAGCGGCGCGTGCCTCGGCCTCGGTGGCTGCGATCCGTGCGTTGATCGCAGCGATGCGCTCCTCGACCTGGCCGCTGAGCACTTCGAGACGCCCGTCGACCTGACCGGTGACCGTCGAGAACCGCTCGTCGAGGTCGGCTGACGGCGATGCGCCGTCGGTGGCCTCGGCAGCCTCGACTGCGTCGCTCGCAGCCATGGCGGCGGTGACCGCCATGGCAGCGGTGGTGCTGACGTCCTCGAGGCGCTGGCGCAGCGAGGCGATCTCGGCGGCGAGCGCCGTCTGCTCGTCGAGGCGGGCATCGAGTTGGGCGACGCGCTCGTCGATGGTGGCGACCGAATCAGCCGCTGACATGAGCAGATCGAGTCGGGCTGCCAACTCGTCGTCGGGCGCCACAGGCGCTGCCGCGAGTTCGGCGATCTGCTCGAGCCGCGCTGCGAGGCTGGTGAGTTGTTCGCCGATGCGGGGGTCCGTGCCGCCGCTGCCCGTGCCTGTGCCGCCGCGCTGCTCGACGTCGATGACGCGCTGGTTGAGCTCGTCGACCTTGGCGCCGACTGCCGTGGTGGAGGCGAGGCGCGCCTGGAGGTTCTCGATCTGGTCGACCAGTTCGGCCGTGTCGTTCTTCGTGGCCGATGACAGCACCATCGTGGTTGCGGCGAGCGAGCTCAGCCGGTCGTCGAGCGACACCTTTGACTGTTCGGCGGCCGCCAACCGTTCCTTCAGCTCGATGACCTCGTTACGCAGCGCGACGACGTCGACCGTCTCGGCAGGCTGCTTCTTCTTGAAGATTCCCATGGGTGGAGGGTCCCGTCCGGAGGGGTGGAGATGAACTCCAACGGTACCCCGTGGCGTCGCGCGGAGGGTGGAGGCACACGGTCCGTAGCCGAGGCGCTGCACGGTTGCGATCGGTGGATTGCGCCGCTACGGTCTGAGCCTCACGACGCGGGGTGGAGCAGCTCGGTAGCTCGTCGGGCTCATAACCCGAAGGTCGCAGGTTCAAATCCTGCCCCCGCCACTCGATGAACGCCCAGGTCACATGACCTGGGCGTTCGACGTTGTCGGGGGCGCGTCACCGGCGACGTCTACCGGCTTCTCACGGTCCGGCTCGCTGACCTGGGGCTTTGCGGCCGATGGGCCGGTAGACGTCTACCGGCTGGCGGTGGCGACGAGCGTGGCGAATCGTTCGGCTGCGGCGCCGCTCATGCCCGGCAGCAGGTGTTGGTAGGTGTGCATGGTGAACGCGGGGTGGGCGTGACCGAGGCGTTCGGAGACGACCTTGATTGCGGTGCCGTCGGCGACGAGCAGCGAGGCGTGGGTGTGGCGCAGGTCATGGAACCGGACTCGTGGCAGGCCGCTGCGTTGCACGATGCGGTCGAAGAGTTGGCTGATCGATTCGGGGTTGAGGAACCGGCCGGTGGTGTTGCAGAACATCCAGTCGTCGGGCCCGCACGGCAGCCCGTTGCGTCCGAGCTGTCGTCGCCACCGGCGGAGCTCGTCGAGGGTGGCGCGGTCGATCTCGACGCTTCTTCGGCTGGTGCGGGTCTTGGGTGCGAACCCGACGGGGCGGCCGCCGACGTTCTGCAGCGTGCGTGACACCGACAATCGGGAGTGGGCGATGCTGAGGTCGGACCACTTGAGCCCGACGATCTCGCCTCGGCGCATCCCGGTGTGGGCGGCGAGGTGCAGCGCTGGGTAGAGCCGCTGCCCACGTGCGGCGGTGAGGAACACGCTGAGCTCGGCAGCAGTCCATGACCGTGCGACACCGCTGGCGGGTGAGCGTCGACGGCTGCGCGTGTCACGGGCGACGTTGCGGTCGACGAGCCGCCGGGCGACGGCGTGGTCGAGCGCGGCGCGGATGACGGCGTGCACCTCGAGGATCGTCTTGGGGGCGCGGCCGGCGCCGTCTGCGCCGCCCGTGGAGGCGAGGGTGTCGTAGAGAGCGTCGAGGTGATCGGCGCGCAGACGACGCAACGGGATGTCACCGACGGCGGGTTGGATGTAGCGGTCGACGAACCAGGCGTACCGGTAAGCAGTGGTGGCACGGACCTGGCGACGCTTGTGCGGGATCCAGGTGCTGGTGAGGAACTCGCCGAACGTGACCGGCCCGGTCGGTGCTGTAGGTGTGGCGTCACGTTCGCGGTCGAGTCGGGCGGCGAGCTGTTCGGCTTCGTAGCGGTCATGGCCGACGGGGTGCCAGCGTCGGCGTTCCCGTCCGGTGAGTGGGTCGAGGCCGTCGTAGGCGACGACGTAGAAGCGGTCCTGGCGTTGCACGATGTAGCTCATCCACGATCATCGACCACTTCGACACCAACCCGAAGCTCATCATCGAAGGAGGCTGCTGGACGCGGCATCACCGGCGGAAGGTGGGTCAGGGCTGACGGCCGGTGCCGAAGTCGGGGTGTCGGTGTTGGTGGAGGACCGCCATGACGATCAGCCGGTCATCCAGGATCCTGTAGCGCACTGCGTACGGGAAGCCGTTGGCAGGGAGCTTGCGCTCGACGATCTCGTCATCGTCGTCACGAAGGACGGGTCGGCCAGCGTTCGGCCATCGAGAGGCCCGGACAACGGTTGCGTGGATCGCGTCGAGGAAGCGGTCGCCGAGACCTCGCTCGTGGTCCTCGTACCAGGTCCAGGCGTGCTCGAGGTCGGTGTCGACGAGTTCGTGGTACTCGATACGCAGGCTCACGCGTCGCGTTGGGCGCGGCGCTCGGCGAACCGTTGCTCGATCTCATCCCATGTGAGCCTGCCTGCCTCACCGGTATCGAGCATCTCTGCGCGTCGCTGGGTCTCGACCGACCACAGTTCGTCGACCTCGGTCTCATCGACGGCCTCGCTGTCGAGACTCGCAAGGAGTTCTGAGGCGATCCGCGCTCGTTCCTCAACGGGGAGTGCGAGCACTTCGGTGCGCAGGTCGTCGGCGGTCTTGGCCACGTGGTGATCGTACCCGAGCGACGGGAGCGGGTGCTCGGCGCGAGGGTTCAGGGCAGTCGTGCGCGGTCGAACTCTTGCTGCAGGCGGGGGCGCCGTCGGTGCGTGTCACGCAGTTCGGCGATGAACGTATCGACAGCGTCGGCCTGTCCGGTGCCGGCGGCGAGCTGGCGCATCTTCGCGAGGCGTCGGGCTGCGAGTTGGTAGTGCTGGGCGCCGGCGTTGAGCAGTTCGTGTTCGACGAGTCGTCGGTGGATGGGCAACACGGCGAGCGGATCGATCGGTTCGTAGGCCTTGGCGACCTCGGCCCACGTATGGTCGTCGTCGAGGCGCAGCGCGGCGGCCAGATCCCAGGCGAGGCGTGGGTCCTTGAGCGTGCCGAGCGCGAACAGCACCGCCTGGTCCGGTCTCGCGGCCAATGCGGCGAGTACCTCGTCGCGGTAGTCGGGCCACGAACTGCGCGCGTCTCGGTACAGGTGCGCCGCGGTGGTCGCGGACGGCCACCGGGTGAACACGACATGTCGTGTCGCGACGAGCTCGGCAGGGCGGTGTCGTGCGAGCAGTTCGCACCAGTAGTCGGCCGCTTGCAGTGCCTGGTGGTCGGGATGGTGGTCGGCTGCCTGCTGGGCCCAGTCGATCGCCAGGTCGATCTCGCCGATCTCCTCGAACGCCTTGGCAGTGTCCTGCAGCCACGCCGCGACCTTGCGGTCGCGAGCATGGGTGCGAACGATCGCGTCGATGTCGTGGTCGTGGACGGCGAGGCGTCGATCGTTCCACTCCAGCACCCACCGCTCGTGGCGATCGGGAACCGACCAGCGATCCGCCTCGACCGGCTCCGGCGCCAACGTCGAGCGAACGGCTTCCAGGCGTGCCCGGTACGCCTTCATGCCGGCATCGCCGAGTGCCGGGGCGTAGGCGACTGGATCGAGCTCGAAGTAGTCGACGTCACCGTCGAACTGGAACTTGATCATCCAGTCCACCAACCTGCCCGGCGCTACCCCCGCATCCGCTGAGGCTTCTGGGTGAAGCGCGAGCAGTCGGCGGCAGGCGTCGCCGATGATCCCGCTCGAGTCGTCAGCGCGAGCGATCACCTTGACCGCGCTCGCCAGCGCTGCGTGCACGACCGCGTAGAACTCGGCTGGGTCGGTTGTTGCACGCGCGGATTCGAGCACGTCGATCGCTTCGTGCATGTCGTTGCCGTGCGCGTTGGCTGTACTCCACCGGTGCAGATCGGCCCGTGTCCGAATCAGCGGAAGGACGGTGTCCGCCAGTGAGGTCATGACGATCCGAACGGTACTCGCCGGGCACGCCGTGGTCCGGTCGTAGTCTGGACCCATGGATCCGTTGGAGCTCCGGTTCGTGGTCTATCGACACTTCGTCGTGGTGGTGGACCGGATCCACAGCTCGCGTCACCAGTAGATGAAGGAACTGCGAGCGGCCAGGGGCTGAGCCCTGCGAGTGCTGTTCTCGTTCGACCCGCTTCTTCCGCCGATCCGGTGTTGCTCGGTTGGTGGCGGATCCTTGCGCGTTTTGATGTCCGGTGGCGGGTGCGCGTCATGGTTCACGTCTGGCGGCTTGGGTCATCTCGAGCGCGACGCTGTAGTGGTCGGCTCCTTCGACGTCGGTGAGGAATCGTTCGGTGAGCGCCCGATACGCCTGCCGGGTCGACAGGCCGGATGACGATGCGAGTTCGGTTGGTAGGAGGGGGTCGGCGTCGAGCGGCGGGGTGATCGCGACGGTGGCGGCTACCCAGGCGCGGCGCCGGGCCGGGCTGTCGAGTTGGTTCCATGCCTGGTTGGCGTCTTCGATCTTCACGAGCGCTGCGGCGTAGGCGAGGTCGCGTTCGGTCCTTGGCCAGAGGTGTGCTGCGATCGCGGTGGGTTCGTCGAGGCCGGCGACGACGAGGCGGTCCAGTTCGCCCCAGGTGACGTGAGCGGTCAGATCGAGTTCTTCGACAGTTGGGTGAACGACGTCCCACCAGTCGTGTGGGCTGACATAGGTCGCGTGGCTGACTGGAGCGCCGCCCATGGCGCGCAGCCAGGCGCGGAGTCGGTCGCGGTCCGCGCGCCGGGGCTCGGGTATCGAGAATGTGACCAGCCGCCAGTGGCCGTCCCATGGCTCGTCGCCGGCGTCTTGGCGGTACGCGAAGCGCACAAGCTCACGGTCGAGGTCCCACAGGTCGGTGCTGTGGGGGCCGGTGCGTGCGATGGCTCGGCGTCCTCGTCCTTCGCGTGTGAAGCCTTCACGGTCGCAAAGTCGGCGGACGCCGTGTCGGACCGTTTGTTCGCTGAGGCCGAGCGCGGTTGCGATGTCGGCGACCTCGGCGAGGTGGATCGTGCCGTCGGTGCGCAGCAGTGCCCAGCAGATGGCGCGCACCGAGATCTCCGGGCCGCCTTGTTCGATGTGAGGAGCGGGTGGGACGGTCGCCCGGGTTGCCATGTCAGTTGCCCCGTTCGTTGTTGATGGCGGTCAGGAATGCTTCGCTCTCGGCGAGGTAACCGTCGGCGTATACGGTGGTCGGTGCGAAGAGCCAGGTGAGGGTGAAGCGCAGTCCCTTGTCGGCGAGGTCGGAGCGGACCATCGAGTGGTCAGCGTCGGGGTAGCTGCGCACGTCGACGCGCTCGCCGAGAATCCTCTGGTACACCTCTTGGGTGTCGGCGACGTCGACGTTGATGTCCTGCCCGGCCACCTGCAGCAGGACCGAGATGTCGGATCGTTCGGCGAGCGCGTCGAGGTCGGCTCGGGCGTCCGACTCGAAGTTGGCCGACACGAACCGCCATCTGGGTTCGGTCATCGGCTCACCGCGGCTCCCCCGGTTCAGCGCCGGGTCGGTGGCGAGCGCGAGGTAATCCTGGTATGGCGCGCCTCGACGCAGCAGCACCCGCACGCTGTCGCTGTACTCGATCGCTTCAGCGATTTCGGCCTGGGAGGCTCCTTCGGCTTGCATCTCCGACCGCAGGTTGTAGCGGCCTTGGTCGAGCCAGTTGATCGCGGGTGACACGGCGATCATGAAGCGTGTGCTCGGGTACTGATTGGCGATCTTGGGCATCACCCAGCCGGCCTGGCTGGCGCCCCAGAGCCCGACGTTGTCGCCGTCGATGTCGTCGCGGCCCACGATGGAGTCGATCGCGGCGACGGCGAGATCGGCCCGGGCACTCATCGAGAAGTCGAGCCAATCGCCGCCGGATCGGCCCACCCCGGGCGAGTCCCACGACAGCGAGGCGTAACCGGCGCGGGCGAAGGCCTCCCACAACGGCAGGTAGCCGCCATCGCGATCCGCGTTGGCTGGTCCGTCGCCATGGACGAACACCACCAGACCGTGAGGTCCCCCACTGCGGGGCACTGCCAGGGTTCCCACGATCGTGTCGCCATCGAAGGTGAAACTGACCTCTTCGAGGTCGACGGCGAAGTCGTGCTGTCGATCGATCCAAACGAGCGATCCAGCAACGGCAACAACGACGAGGGTGACGCCGATCGCCAGACGCCGCAGCCACGGACGGCGTGGCCTGGCTCGTCGCTGCCGGCGCGGCGACTCGAGCGCCGTGTCCCCGACCGTGTGCACTGCTGCTTCGACGGTCATGTCCCGCTCCGTTCTGATGTGATCTGACGCATTGGCGGCGAGGCCGCGGCGATGTGCTGGTCTCCGTGTGGGCCCGACGACGCTGGATGCGCGACCCAGCCCGGGGGGCGCAGCAGGATCGCGAGCCGTTGCGCCCACGACGAAGCCCGTCCGAGCGAGCGGATCATGTTGCGCACCTCGAAGATCTGCGCATCGATCCAACGGGTGTTGCCGATCTGGGTGGTCAGCCCGTAGGTCACCGGCGCTCGTTCCGGTTCGAACGTGCGGAACACGCGGTCCCAGATGATCAGGATGCCGCCGTAGTTCTTGTCGATGTACTCGGGGTTCGTGCCGTGATGAACCCGATGATGCGACGGCGTGTTGAACCACCACTCCACCATCCTGGGTAGGCGCCTGACGGTCTCGGTATGGATCCAGGTCTGATAGCCGACCACGACCCCCGCCGCCGCGACCACCAACGCAGCCGGGAAACCGACGAGCACGAGAGGCACCAGGAACACGGTGCCGATCGTGCCGTCGAACGCCGACAACCGATACGCAGTCGACTGGTCATACACCGGAGAGCTGTGGTGCACCGAGTGGTACAGCGACCACAACCCGTTCACCCTGTGCTCGGACCGATGTTCCCAGTAGTAGAGGAAGTCGGCACCGATGATCGCCAGGGCAACCGTCCACGGTGTCAACCCGATCTCCCACGGCACCAACGCCTCGACCCCACGGAACACCGCAAACCAGGCGGCCGTCGACACGATCGACGTCACGAGCAACGGCAGGAACTGCACCCCCGACGCGACCATCTCCCGGCCGCGTTGCCGATCCAGGCGACCCGACCGATGCAGCCACACCAGTTCGATCGGCAGCAACACCACCGTGACGAGGTTCAACACCACCTCCCACGTCGTGAGGCTGCCAAGAACACTGTCGAGATCCATCATTCCGATTCCTTACGAACGTTCAACATGACAACGATCGTATCTACAATGAACGGAATCTGCTCGGAGGATGGCGCCTGTCACACGTCGTCATGCGGCGACGCCGGCTGCGACGAAAGTCGGGCGAGTGGAACGACTGGTACAAGTGGGCGGTCCCGCTCGCCGACGACCTGTGTGACGGCCTCGGACGAGATGACGCAGCCTGACCGGGCCACTGTCAGCAGCGTGTCAGCACGACTCGCACCGACCAGCGCAGACGAGCGTGCGGTTTCGCTCGGGAGCTGTCCCCGTCCAACAGGCGTACAACACGACGAGCACCAACGGGATCCAACCAGCGCATACGACAGCGGTTCTCGATGGCGCCGAATCGCCTCGTGATCAGGAAGAGCGCCGATGTGCGCGGACTGGCTCCCACGGGCGTCGTTACGCTCATAACCCGAAGGTCGCAGGTTCAAATCCTGCCCCCGCCACCACATAGCTGCAACCGAACATCCAGGGTCGGAGAGTCTGCGACAGGATCGAGAAGCAGCTCGAGATCGAGGGCCTGGTACAGCCGGGCCCTCGTTTCGCGTTCGGCCTCGGACAGCATCGCAGCGAGGTCGCCGGCGTGGTCGAGCGCCTCACGGAGCTGATCGGCGGTGAGCGGAGCGGGTGTGTCGTGCTGGTGTTCCCAGGCTGTGATCGTGGCTTCGGCGGTGGCGAGGTCGCGTTGGATCTGTTTGGTGGTGAGCACCGCAAGGTCTGGGTCCATCCCGGCCCGGATCGCAGCGAGGACTCGGTCGAGCTCGACCGGCAGGTCCCGTAGCGCCCGCCGGGCGGCCTGTACCTTCGGCGGCTCGGGAGCGTGCGCAGTGTTCGCGGCGAGGACGGCGGCGATGGTGGTCTCTCGGTGTTCGGCGTCGGTGAGTTGGCCGAGCCACTCGTCGAGCACGCTGACGATGCGGTCCTCGCGGATGGCGGTGGTGCGCGGGTGCCCGGTGTTGGCGTAGTCGGGCCGGACACGGTTGCACCGGTAGTAGGGGTTGCCCTTCAGGGTGGCGCCGTGCATCGACCGGCCGCAGACTTTGCAGCGCACGAGCCCGGCGAGCAGGTAGGTGCCCGGTGTCGCCCTCGGGCGGCGGCGCTCGGGCCCGCGGGCGTTCGTGATTCGGGCGTTCACCCGCTCCCACAGGTCCGGATCGACGATCGCCGGCCACGCTGGATCGTTGGACGTGACCCACACGTCGGTTGGCTGCCACCGCTGCCTGCTCGTGGTGCCCGCGGCGGGGTCGGTCGGGTCGAGCAGTTCGTCCTTGCGACGTTGCCGTCCGGCGACCTGGTGGCCGAGGTAGCGGGGGTTGGTGAGGATCGCCCGAACGGCGGAGCCGGACCACACTCCAGCGGAGCGCGGGTGCCGGGTTGGGCCGATCTCACCGGGTGACGGGAGGCCGTCGGCTTCGAGGCGGTTGGCGATCGAGCGGTAGCCGACACCGGCGTCGAACAGCTCGAAGATCCGTCGCACCACCGGCGCTGTGTCCGGATCCGGTTCGAGCACGCGGAGCCGGATCCCGGCCGCAGCCTTCTGACGCTGCGGATGAGGCTGGTCGGTGTCGACCAGGCGGTACCCATAGTTCGGCCGCCCACCCAACCAACGGCCGGCCGCTGCGTGGGCGAGCATGGCGTTGCGCGTCCGGATCTGCAGCCGCCGACGCTCGGCCTTGGAGAGACCACCGAAGAGGCTCATCAGCATCTCGTGGCCCTCGCTGTCGGGATCGACCCGACCGCCGAGCTCGGGGACCCACAGCTCGACTCCGTAGTGGGTGAGTTGCGGGAAGACGAGCTGGAACTGCCCGCCGGAGAACGCCCGCTGCGGCTCGGCGATCACCAACGCCGACCAGCCTCGGTTCGGATCCGCGGCGTCGCGGAGGAGGCGTGAGGCTTCGGGTCGGCGGGACCAGGGCAGCTCCCGGGTGACGTCGATGTCGTGGTACACCGCCACGATCTGCCTGCCAGCTGAACCGGCGAGCCGGGAGGCGATGTCGAGTTGCCAGCGGCGCGAGTCCTCAGGCGATTGCTGATCGTCGGTGCTCGTGCGGATGTACGCCGCGCACGCCAGCCGGGCCGTGCTCATCGCCGAAGTCTCCCAGATCCGTCTCCCGAGTTCCCCCGAGTCCGTGCGCCCGCCGGTACCCGCGCACGATCTCCGCCAGCACCACCGCCGCACCGGGGTTGAGCGCCACCACACGCTCGTGCTCGGTCACTGCTGTGGTCGTCTTGTGCTCCATGCAGGAGCACGCACCCACGACCAGCGGCGAACGTGACACCCCGGCGCCGGAGGGCGACGCGCGCCGTGGCCTGATCGTTCATCGGGAGCAAGGTCGGGCAGCACTCACAGATAATCACCGGGACGGTGTGCACGATCGACGGGAGTTGCCGAGCGGCGTGGCGTGCGATGATCGGCGGCGTGAGCAGCGGTGGTTGGCTCGAGTACGGGCCCGGTCCGGTGCGTCCACGGCGCTCGTCAGCGTTCTCGATCTTCGGCGGGATCCGCGGCGGCCCGTTCCGGATGGTTGAGCTGAACGTCGTGGGATGGTCGGCGCTTCTGGCGCCGCCGGCCCTGGCCGGCGGCGTCGCTCCGCTCGTCGTGGGCTGGCATCCGACGGTGGGTGCGCTGGCAGGTGCCGGATCGGCTTTGGTGGTCGCTGTCGTCTGTGATCGGTGGCGTTGGCCGGAACAGCGTGGTGTCGGTGTCGAGTAGTCGCGATCTCGGGGAGCTGCGTCGGGTCGCGGATCGCCTCCGTGCTGAGGGCATCGACGTCACCGCCGATGCCGCAGATCCCGGCCCGGTCGTGGCGCCAGATCCAGACAGCGAGGACGTCGACCATTGGCGGCTCACCACACGTCAGCGCTGTGTGAACCGTGTGCTCACCGCGCTGGATGAACCAGCGGCTCGGTCTCGCCACTGACGAGCACATCGGCCGGCAAGCGGGAGCAAGTCCGGGAGTTCCGCCGGGAGCAAGTCCGGGAGTCCGACGGTGTCGAGAGCTGTCGCCACCGGAGCCGGGCTTGGACCACTGCATATCGCCGGCGATGCAGCGCGACGAGCGGTGAACGAGGCCGGCATTACCGAGTGGTTTTGCGACCGGGTCCCAGGCTTGCCCTTTGGTCCTCGCACAAGCGGGCCGACGTTGCGGAGGTCGTCGCGGACCTGTCCACGGGTGTAACGAATGGCGAGCGCTCATCGAGAATCGATTCGTACCACCCGAATGAGACTTCGCAGGTCAGGTCACTGGACCGAGCGCTGCGCTTCGGTGACGCGTCCGGTCGGGGTCCCCCTATCGGACGGACTGTCGCCGGACATCGAGGCGTGCGTCACCGATGCGAAGGCAGTCAAGCCCTTCGCGTGCGTCAGCGTGGTGACTCAGATCGCATCGAGTAGCGGGATCGGGGTGTCGCCGAGCTTGCTCGCGTAGGTCTGGTGGTAGTGGTGCAGAGCCGGCTCGTTGCGACCGAAGATGATCTGGTCGAGAGATCCGGCGTTCGCAGCGCGCTGCTGTGACTCACCCATCACGTAGTCCTCGTCACGGATGATCTCGGCGAAGTTCCGGGCAATGGTGGCGATCATCGTGTTGACCTCCGCAGCTTCCTCGCCGGTCGCTTCCACGAGCGCCGACTTCATGTAGAAATCGACGCGGCTGACATGTCGACCGGGGTCGCCGTGCGTTGGGTAGGCCCGAACCAGGAAGCATCCGAACCGGAACGGCATGAGGATCACGTTCGGGAAGATCCAGTAGACCGGAAGCCCAGCGATCGAGATGTCCCACTGATCTTCTGGCAGCAATCGCATCTCGTCGATCTCGCGCCGACAGAGCACCATCCGGTGCAGGTGTCCCTCCTGGTCGTAGCACTGCACGTTGCCGTGGAATGAGTTGAACAGGGTGTTCTTGTGGAGCGCGGAGAAGTGGTAGGTCTCGCCGAAGGTGTCCATCGCCAGCTTCCAGTTGCACGCAGTGTCGTAGGCGTCGCGGTTGATCGGGACCATGTCGCCGAAGTGCCACGTCGGGAACTCGTCGTTGAACCACTCACCCAACAATTCGTCGAGATCCATCTGACCGTCGGGATCAGGATGGACGAACAGGAGACCGTGGCGTTCCTCGGCAGGCAATGGGCGCAGGCCGAGGCACTCGGTGTCGATGTCACCGAAGTGCTCAGGCTTGGGCACGCCGACGAGAGCACCACCGGTGTCGTAGGTCCACGCGTGGAACGGACAGGTGAAGCGGCGCTTCGTGCCGCGTTCCTCGGTCTCGACGATTGCGCCTCGGTGGCGGCATGAATTGACGAAAGCCCGGAAGCGGCCGTCGGCACCTCGTGTTGCGAGGATTGGTACCCCGAGGTCGTCGTGGGTCAGGAACGAGCCGGGTTCGGGCAGGTCGCCCGACATGCCGACGCATTGGGGAGTCGACATGAAGAACTCGGTGCGCTCCCGTTCAGCCCGGGCTGGATCGGTATAGACGGCCGTGTCGAGTTGGCGCAGCCCGCCGGCATCGACGTTTGTGCCAGCATCGAGGTGGGCGCACAGCTGCTTCATCAGGCGGACTTGCTCGTCATGACGCATATTTGGAGTCAACTCTAAATTGGTGGCACGGTCAAGCCGGAACATGACGATCGACATCGGACAGACTCGAACCATGAGCACGCGAGAACAGAGCAAAGCGAGGCGTCGTGATGCCATTCTCGACGCAGCCATCGGACTGCTCGGCGTTCGCGACTCGCATGAGGTCACCACCGAGGAGATCGCTGACATGGCCGGAGTCGCACCGGCGACCGTGTACAACCTCGTCGGAACTCGCGACGACCTCGTGCACGCGATCGTGGCTCGGGTCCTTGACAACCTCGCGGAGTCACTCGCCGCCTTGGCTGCCGACGAGCCGCCCAACCCGATCGCCGCCGCGTTCCTTGTCGTCGACCAGACCGTCCACGCCTTCACCACTCATTCGGCCGCGTTTCGCCGCATCGTTGCGCTCGCGCAAGCAACAGCGCGCCCTGAGCGCGGCCAAGATCCGTCGAACCTGCAGGTGACGGCGATGCAAGCCGCCCAGTCGATGTGCATCATCCGCGACGACGTCGACGCTGCAGCGCTGGGTCGCCAGATCTTCGTCTCCTACAGTGGGGCGCTCTCGCTCTGGAGCAACGGCAGGCTCGACGACGACGGGTTTTCCACCGTCGCCCGCCATGGTCTGCTCACGGCACTCGCCGCGGCGGCGACCGATCACCACCGTGATCGATTCCTGGCCGAGTTGTACACGACCGGACAGCGTCTCGAGCAGACCTCGTGGCGAACGTAACGGTTCCCCCTCGGCCAGTCTGCTCTTGTTGACGCAGCCACACCTGTCGCGAAATACCGTCGACTGCGCCGCACCGCCGGCGCGCTGTGCGACCTCGGAGCACATTGGCCCACCGCATGACCACCCGCCGAACTGGAAGCGTCCGGTTGAGGACCCGCATCTGAAACGGCTCGCTTTGGATCAACGCAACGGCGCGGCCCGAGAGCACCCGATAACGCGCACGCCGTAAGCCCCCAGCGTCAGCGCAACGACCACTCGGGTACGGCCCGAGTCGGGTGCTCCGTCAGATGGCGACGAGGCGGACTGAGGCGTCGAGCGTCTGGAGGAGGTGTCCGAGGTCGGTGGGGTCGGAGGTGATGAGGGCGGTGGGGCCGGTTTGTGATCGGGCAGCGGCGACCAGGGCGACGGAGGCGTCGACGATGTCGGCCGTGCCGGCGCGTCCGCACAACAGCCCAGTCGCGCGTGCGAGCGCTCCTTCGAGCGGTACCTCGTCGCAGTGGGTCAGTGCTCGTGCGAGGAGGGCCTGGCGGCTTCCGTCACGCCATGCTTGAGCGACGACGCCGGCGGGCACCGACACCTGCGCCGAGTCGTCGGCGGCGTTGCGGAGCATCGCCCAGACCGTGCGGTCGTTGCGGTCCAGCGCGATCAGCGCGCCGGTGTCGAGGACGAGTGCGCTCATCCGTCGACGAGTGCGCGCACGGCTGCAAGTTCTTCATCGCTGAAGGCGCCGTGGTCGCGTTCCCAATCGGCGACGACGTCGCGTAGGCCGCGATTGGCGAGCTGGCGGCGGGCAGCGTCGGCGAGCCAGGCGGACACGTTCTGCTCGTCGGCTTCGGCGGCCTCGCGGACGGCCATCGCGAGGTCTGATTCGATCGAGACGGTGAGGCGTTCGACGGTCATGACGTGATCATACTTCGTCATACTGGGTGGAGCAACGCTCACTGCCCGAGTTCGAGCGTTGCAGTCAAGACGCGGTTCGGGCCCCCGCCACGAAGAGAAGGCCCTGGTAGATCGAAAGATCCGCCAGGGTCTTCTTCGTTGTCAGCGCTCGACCGCTCACGGATCTTCCAACGCGCATCGCCGAGCGGCGTGGAACGCTGCGTTGCCGATGACCCTGCTCGAGTCGTCAGGCCGGCAGGAGGAACTCGGCGTTGCGGACGAAGAACGCCTCGACGGCGTCGTCGCCGAGGGGCCCGATGTCGCCGGCAAACCTGCCAATGGGGTCGGTGCCGCCTTCGGGGTGCGGGAAGTCGGTGGAGAAGGCGTAGATCTCGGGCATGCCGTACCGCTCGATCTGACGGGCGGTGCGCTCCCAGAAGAACGGTGTCACTCGAATCTGGTCGACGAAGACCTCGGTGGGGCGACGCTTCAGTCCGTCGCGAAGGCGTCGCGACATCTGGAGGCGGTCTTCGAGGAAGTCGACGAAGGGCCCCACCCACATGGCGCCGAGTTCGATCACCCCGACTCGAAGGCGGGGGTGCCGGTCGAAGACACCGCCGTAGAGCATCGCGGCGAGATAGTTCTGAACGGCGAGGTGCATCGTGGCCAGCATGTGTGGGCCGACCGGCTCACCAGTCGAGAAGCCTCCGGGCCGCAGGGTGTCGGCGGCCGGCCACGCGTCGCTGCCGAAGAAGCCGTCCTGACCTCCGATGTGGAAGGTCACGGGCATGTCGGCCTCGGCGAGGAGGGCCCACAGTGGGTCGACCTCGGGCGCAGCGGGGGAGAATCCCCCAGGGGCGATGCCGTCCTGGAGCAGGACAGCGCGGGCGCCGCCGGCTGCGACCCGTTCGGCTTCGGCGATGGCACCGTCGATCGTCGTGAGGTTGAGCAGCGCCGTTGGCCTGAGGCGGCCGCCGCCCGCCGATGTCCAACGCAGTACGGCGTCGTTGTACTCGCGCAGCACCGGTGCAGCGTTCGGGTGGTCGGCCCAGGCCGACGCCGCCAGGATGACCTGCGGGAAGATCAGCTGACGTTCGATCCCCATCACGTCCAAGGCGGCGAGGCGACCTTCGGGGGTGCAGGCCCCTGGTGCTGCGGTGCTCTTGGTCGTCCACACCGATTCGGTCGTGAGTTCGGGTTCGTCGGTGTCGTCGAAGAAGGGGATGTGGGCGAAGCGCTCGCCGAAGCGGGCGGTGGCGTCACCGAACACTTCTGCCCAGCGCGAGATCGGCACCTGGAGGTGGCTGTCGAGGTCGTTGATGCGGCCATGCACGGCCAGCACGTTTGAGGTCATGGCCAAACCATACGGTGCGGTGTGGCAGTGAGTGACGTTCGCGACGTCGAGATCCGATGGGGTGCGATGTATGACATGTCGAACTCCCCGGCAGTGACCCCTGTCCGGGCCCGGAACCAACGGCTACTCTCCGTTCGGAGCTGAGACCCCAGGGTTTCGTCCTGAGCGTGCGACGCACGACCTGTCGATCGGCTGATCCGCTCGACCATGTCGCCAGCTGATTCGGTGCAGATCTTTCACGCGAGCAAGCCACCATCCGCAAGCGGGCATCCGCAAGCAATCAAGGAGCACGACATGAGTGATCACCTTCCCGAAGTCTCGGCACACGACATCAATGAGTCGTCGGCCAAGTGCCCGGTGCTGCAGAGCCCGCACACCGCAACAGTCCTTCGCATGGCTCGAGCCGAAGCACGACGGCTTCCGCAACTACCTGGGCAAGGGCACCAGCCATGTCGCCGAACACCTGCTCGTCGACCGGGCGCAACTACTCGGCCTCAGCGCTCCGGAGATGACCGTCCTCGTCGGCGGTCTCCGAGTGCTCGGCGTCACCACCGACGACCTCGGTGTGCTCACCGACAACGTCGGCACGCTCAGCAACGACTTCTTCGTCAACCTGATGGACCACAACACTGTGTGGTCTGCTGCCGCGGGCGCCGAGGACACGTTCGAAGGCCGTGACCGCGCGCGTGGCGAACTCAAGTGGACCGGTAGTCGTAACGATCTCGTGTTCGGCTCGAACTCGATCCTGCGGGCCATTGCCGACGTCTATGCAGCCGATGACGCCGGCGCCAAGTTCGCCAAGGACTTCGCCGCCGCATTCGCCAAGGTGATGGACGCTGATCGTTTCGATCTCGTCTGATCACCAACGCGACCACGCAACCATCACCTGGTACGTTGCCGACCTCTCGAACAGGAGAAGGTAGGACCCCATGAAGGTTCGAGTCGTTCGTCGCCTCATCGCGGTCACGCTCGTCGGTGCGTCACCTCGAGTGCGTCGATGGTTGGGCGGCGGCTTTCTGGACCGACGACGCGGGCGTGAGCCGACCGGTGATCCTCAAGGCCGAGGGCCAGTTCTGGATTCTCCAGGACTGGTTCGCGGTGTGTGAGGGTGACCCGATGGTTCCGGGCGACATCGCCGTGCCCGAGTCGTTGCGTGTGTACTGCCCCGGGAGTTGACCTGCGCACACGTCTCATGACGGAAGGTACGGTGTGAGCTGGTCGCGTCGTATGGGGACGACGACCATCGAAGAAGGGCGAGATCAGTCGTGAGCAGTTACGCAGTGGTGGACCCGTCCACCGGGGCAACCATCCAGACCTATCCCACCATCACCGACGCCGCGTTGGTCGCGGCCATCGAGCAGGCGAACGAGGCACACCGCACCTGGTTGCGCACCACCAGCGTGGCCGAGCGTGCGGCGCTCATCGCACGCGTCGGCGAACTGCACGTCGAGCGCCAAGATGCGCTCGCTGCCATCATCGCCCGCGAGATGGGCAAGCCCATCGGCGACGCCCTGGGCGAGATCAACTTCAGCGCGGCGATCTATCAGTTCTACGCCGACAACGCTGTCGAGTTCCTCGCCGACGAACCGATCACCCTGATGGGCGGCGAGGGTTCGGCCATCGTGCGCAAGAGTTCGCTCGGCGTGCTGTTGGGCATCATGCCGTGGAACTTCCCGTACTACCAGGTCGCCCGATTCGCCGGGCCCAACCTCATCATCGGCAACCCGGTGCTGCTGAAGCACGCCCCGCAGTGCCCCGAGTCGGCCGCTGCGATCGAACAGATCTACCTCGACGCAGGTTTCCCGGCTGGGGCGTACATCAACATCTACGCCAGCAACGAGCAGGTGGCCGACATCATCGCCAATCCGATGGTGCAGGGTGTCTCGCTCACCGGCTCCGAGCGGGCCGGTGCCGCAGTCGCCGAGATCGCCGGCCGCCACCTGAAGAAGGTCGTGCTCGAGCTGGGCGGGTCCGACCCGTTCATCCTCCTCTCCACCGACGATCTCGACGCCACCGTCGAGAAGGCCGCCTTCGCCCGCGTCGACAACTGTGGTCAGGCGTGCAATGCCGCCAAGCGCTTCATCGTCATGGACACCCTGTACGACGAGTTCGTCGAGAAGTTCACGGCTGCAGTGCTGGCCACCAAGGTGGGTGCACCCACCGACCCCGACACCACCATCGGGCCGCTCTCGTCGCTCGCTGCGGCCCAACGGCTCGCTGCCCAAGTGGATGCAGCGGTGGCCGGCGGGGCAACCCTGGTGTCGGCCGGCGAGCGCTCGGGTGCGTACTTCCCGCCCGGCGTGCTCACCAATGTGGGTCGCGACAACCCGTCGTACAACGAAGAGTTGTTCGGGCCCGTGGCCATCATCCACAAGGTGAGCAGCGAGAGCGAGGCCATCGACCTGGCCAACGACACGCCGTTCGGGCTGGGTTCGTATCTGTTCACCACCGACGCCGACCAGGCGGCGCGTGTGGCCGATGCCATCCAGGCCGGCATGGTGTACGTGAACATCGTCGGCGCCGATAGCCCTGAACTGCCCTTCGGTGGCATCAAGCGCTCGGGTTCGGGTCGCGAACTCGGCCGCTGGGGTGCCGACGAATTCGTCAACAAGAAGCTCATCCGCGTCGGGGCCTGACCGCCCCTGGCGTGCTGCCGCCAGGCTGTAGGCCAGGTCAGTCCTCGTGGGCCACGCTGGAGTGCGCCGGTTCCTCAGCCGCGCGGGCCCTCTTGGTGAGGACCACCTTGCGGATGACGAGCGCCACGACGAGCACGCCGATGAGGACCACCACGAGGGTCTGGAACGGTTCGGTGAACTTGAGCACCTTCTCCCATTGGTCGGCGAGCAGGTATCCGGCGGTGATCAGCACGGTGTTCCAGACGAGGCTGCCGATGAGGGTGTAGAGCGTGAACGCGCCGAGCGGCATCCGTCGGAAGCCGGCGGGGATCGAGATCAGCGAGCGGATGAGCGGCACGCATCGGCACACGAGCACTGCGGAGCGCGACCTGCGGTCGAACCACGACTCGGCCCGATCGAGATCGGACTCGCCGAAACCGATCCAGGTGCCGTAGCGGATGATGATCGCGCGGAGGCGTACCGGACCCACGGCTGCGGAGAGCCCGTACAGGATCCATGCGCCGACCACCGAACCGATGGTGGCGGCGATGATCATGCCGACCACCCAGGCGTCGCCTCGTGACGCGGTGTAGCCGGCGAGGCCGAGCACGACTTCGGACGGGATCGGTGGGAAGACGTTCTCGATGGCGACGAGCATCGCGACACCCAGGTAGCCGAGCCGTTCGACGATGTCGGTGGCCCATTCGGTCAAGTTCTCGAGCACGGTGGTCGCTGTCCTGTCGGTTTCGAACGGAGATGACGCTTCGTCAGCCTACGGGTCGCCGCTCCGGGCGCCGAGCGGACGGCTGATCGGTGGCGACCGTCGTCTATGGTGCTCGCCGATGGATGCGATGACGGTCATCATGCTGATCGCGGGCTTGGTCCTGCTGGTGGCCGGGGCGGAAGGGCTCGTGCGGGGGGCTTCGCGGATCGCGCTCTCGGCCGGGATCTCACCCCTGGTCGTCGGCCTCACCGTGGTGGCCTTCGGTACCAGTTCGCCCGAGATGGCGGTCAGCGTGTCGGCCGTGCGCGGCGGAGCGTCCGACATCGCGATCGGCAATGTCGTCGGGAGCAACGTCTTCAACATCTTGCTCATCGTCGGCGTGTGCGCGCTCGTGATGCCGCTGGTCATCTCATGGCGCCTCGTGCGCA
>Ga0247831_1002478_pt1 | contig 29839 bp, 17 predicted proteins | sample LaCruzMarch2015__9_FD_192406 | JGI IMG/M metagenome (GOLD analysis project Ga0247831, IMG submission 192406) | Freshwater microbial communities from meromictic Lake La Cruz, Castile-La Mancha, Spain - LaCruzMarch2015_1m | ecosystem: Environmental > Aquatic > Freshwater > Lake | place: Spain...
ATCTAAGGCAACATTGGTTGTTTTTGCAAATTCCGGGTTATAGCCTAAAAGAAACCACCGCGAATTATATTGCTTTAGGTAGTATGGATGCAGTATGTAAATGTAGGGCTGGCGTGCCTGAAAAGGCTTATATTTAATATTGAGTACCTTCCTGTAAGTGATGGCGTTGAATAGTTCTCCGATTCGATCTAAACCCCTCAAGTATTCATTATGATCAAAGCCAATGATTTCCTGGCTTTCAGGTCGAAAATTGAACGACTGTTCGAATTTCGGAATGATTTCGTTAATCCACTCGAATTGCGGCAGACCTTTAAACCGGGATAATACAAGCAAGGCTGCTTTTATCTGGTTTGTCTCTGTTTCATTGATAGGTTGGTTGTTGATAGAAAACTTTAGATCCTCATATCGAAAGAATACCCGTTTCCCGTCTTTATGTCTTATAAGCGGAATCGACCAACCTTGCTCACTTTCCATAAAACGAATGTCATCTAGTAACTGACGGCGCTGAATCCCTTCGCAATCAGGATCAAACTCACGAAGTGCCTGATTACACGCTTCCAGCAGATCTTCCCAAAAATATCTTCGACCTGGATTGCGGAAACATTTATCCATTGCCTGGTACCGGATCGTTGCATTTTTATTTATTGGCATATGATTTGTCTTATGCAGATTGGCTGCACAAAAGTACCTGTACTTTGCCAATAGTTCATTAAAATGCCCGCTTGAAGATATTGAATCGTGTATGCTGGTTTTGGCCGTCAAGGCCAAAACAGATCGGTATACTTCTCCTAAACAGTCATTGTTTAGGAGGCAATGTTATTTGGTCATTGTTAGTTTCAGTTTCATATGATGTTTCATTTAATAAATTGAATAGTTAAATGGTAATAGGTAATAAGGGACTGGTCATTAGCAATGATTGTAGTTTTCATACATAAGGAATATAGGCGGGCATTTATTTTTTTCTATCATGAAAGCAAAACCTGAACAAACATCTATAATATGTTCCGCTTTTGCGGAAATGCAAACTAAGGAAGACCTTGTTAAGGTTCTTAACCTGGCAAAACATATTGTATATGGTAGTAAAACAAAAGATTTTGCTTTAAAAAACATTACTTTTTATGCAGACCCTCGGATTGCTGGAAATAGGTATACCGTATTTAAAATTCCTAAAAAGCAAGGTGGCACTAGGACCATCCATGCACCAGTTCCCGGCTTAAAAGCGATCCTTCGTTGCCTAAATTTCGTTTTACTTTGTATCTATGATACAGATTATGAGGATAGTGCTATGGGGTTTATTCCAGGCAGGTCAATTAAAGATAATGCTGCTCGGCATTCAGGGAAACGGTTCGTATATAATATTGATTTAAAGGATTTTTTTCCAAGTATCGATCTTCATCGTGTGAAGGCTGTTTTGCAACAGACTCCTTTTAATTTAAGTGGCGAAAAGGAACCTTTAGCGTTTTTAATTGCCAATTTATGCTGTGAAGTGATTGATGTTCAACGACTTGACAAAGATGGTATCTTTATCGAAAAAGCAATGGCCGTATTACCCCAAGGAGCGCCGACATCTCCAGCCATTACCAATTTTATTGCTCGAAAAATAGATCGCCGCCTCAAAGGGGTATCAAAGAGATTTGGCGCTACTTATACACGCTATGCCGATGATATTACTTTTTCAAGTCAACATGACTTGTATGACAAAGAAAACGAATTTTTACTGGAGGTTAGAAGGATTATCACTGATCAAGGTTTTGTCATCAATGAATCAAAGGTGCGCTTGCAGCAGCATTGGTTCCGTCAGGAGGTAACTGGCCTGATCGTTAATAAGCATCCTAATATACCCCGCAACTACGTGAAACAACTGCGGCAATGGCTTTATTTATGGGAAACCTACGGATATGAAAAAGCAACGCTTCTTTTTCGTCGTGACTATGTAGGTAAATTGAGTACTTTAAAAAGCGGGGTACCTCCTTTAGAACGGGTATTGGAGGGTAAATTGCTATATATGAAAATGGTGGTAGGAAAAGACCATTCTACCTATCTGAAACTGAATGAACGATATATTCTACTATGTGGTGACCAAACGATTGAAAAAGTAACAATGCCGAACTTGGATGAAGAATTACAGGAATTAATCCGTGTAATTAAAATAGATATTGATGCGTATTTGGAAGAGGCGCAACAGTATTTGATTATTAATAACGAAAATTCAATAAGTGATGAACAAGCCATTGGTTAAAAAAGAAAACCTGGAAAAGATCCTGGCGCTTTTACCGCATCTTATGAAGGAGGCAGGGAATGAGTGGTTTAAGGCGGAGGTAACGAAACTGGTGTTAGAAAATAAAAATCCATCAACTCTTGAAAAGGGTACCCTACATTTATTTTCAGAAAATGAGGGGCAATATATCATGATAAATCCGGAAGTTTTGTTGATTGACTATGATGATATTCAGGATGAAAGAGTTCGTACAAAATTGAAAGCCGATTGTTTTGAAATGGCCAGACATAGATTAGGAAGGGTAAATCACGAACCTGATTTTAAAGAGTTTTGCCGGTATGCGCAATTGCAAATTGAAAACATGATAAACTATTATTTTGCGTCGACGTCATTAGATATAGTGGATATTAAAAATAAAATAAAAAAATACTACGATTCAAAAAGAATTAATGACCACGGCATTGAAATACCTGGCTCATATGATATGGCCAAAGACAGTGCAACACAGATCGGCGAGATACATTTTAAATATAAATCTAGAGCATTTATTAATGAAAAATCCTTATCAAAATACTCATTTGTAATTTCAAAAATTAACGCTTCCAGAAACAAACTTTCACATAGGTCAACTTTTACTGAGCTGGATGAGGATCGAGTGCTAGATGAGTATCAATTGCGTAAAGGAGTAATAAACCCTAAAAATCTCAAAGGTGTTCCATTTCAAATCCAGGTTACCGTTTTTGAAAAAGAACAAAACTGGAATGAGGTATTCGATTGTTTATTGGTTGTGAAAAAGTCAATTTAAGAAAATTAGTTTCAGGGATTCTCCTGTGCACATTCACTGCACACATCCCCTCAACCTTTGTATCGTAAGTTAAATCAAACCTAGTAACCAAAAAAATCAAGGTAAGCACAATGACAGAATCCCAAATACAACTAACCCAAGACCAACAGTTTGCTTTGGACAAGATCAAAGCATTTGTAGAAAGCGATAACCAGGTATTTGTCCTCCATGGGTATGCAGGTACGGGTAAAACCACCATTCTAAAACTTATCACCGAGCAATTGCGGGCCGGTGGCCGGCAGGTTGTTTTAATGGCGCCAACCGGTAGAGCCGCCAAAATATTACGCGATAAAACTGGAATGGATGCCTCAACGCTACACAGCGGCATCTATAATTATGAAGATTTGAAAGAAGTAAAAGTAGCAGACGAAGAAGTTGGAGATTCCTTTCGGTACTTTTTCGATCTAAAAGTCAATGATAATTTTTATAATCGGGTTTATATTGTAGACGAAAGTTCCATGGTTTCTGATGATTTTTCGGAAGGCGAGTTCTTTCGATTTGGATCTGGCAAGCTACTTAGCGATCTTATTCAATTTACTCAAGTACAGCATCCCGACGCTACCAATAAACTCATTTTTGTAGGTGACCCGGCTCAGTTACCTCCACCTACAAGCAATAAATCTCCCGCATTGTCTCCCAGTGACTTGCTTGAAAATTTTGGATTAAAAGTGGATACCGCTAAACTTACAACCATTATTCGCCAGGAAGAAGGTAGTGGAATCTTGTCTGCTACGGACCAAATCCGTAAAAGCATTGACAGTGGCTTTTTTAATCAATTTTTGATCCCGACCAATACAATGGATATCGAATCGCTCAACCATGAACTTTTCATTAAACGATATGATGAGGCAATGGGCAAAAAAATTGTCATCACTTATACAAATCAGACTGCCTATGAGATTAACAAAGAGATAAGATCCCATAAATATGGCGGCGAATATCCGGTTCGGGTAGGCGATATAATGTTGGTTGGTCAAAATAACCATATAACCGGGCTGTATAATGGCGAATTCGGCGTAATCAACCGCTGTGAAGAACGAATGGAAAGCCGTGAAGTTACATTCAAAGTTGCAGGTAATAAGACAGAGCGGATTTTATTAAAGTGGCGCAAAATCGAACTTGCATACCAGAATGAACATGGTTTTAATTCGATTTCGGAGACCTATATGCTTGAAAATTTCTTGCATAATAAAATCAATAACTTAAAATCGGAGGAACAACAAGCGCTTTATGTGGACTTTAAAAATCGGCATCGGCATTTAACGCCTGGTTCTGGTACTTTTAAAGACACGATTAGGAAAGATCCTTTTTTCAATGCATTGCGCTTAAAATACGGATTTGCTGTAACTTGTCATAAAGCCCAAGGTGGCGAATGGGATAATGCTTTTGTCTTTTGGGACTACGGGCGTTCTGCTACGTTTAATATTTGGGAGGGTAAACAAGAAAAAACGGGGCGCAACAACGCTGATTTTTTCCGCTGGTCTTATACAGCCATAACGCGCGCAAGCAAAGCGCTTTTTTGTATTAATCCGCCAAAATTCACGGCGTATCACAACTTGTCCTTCGTAAATGCCGCTGCGATGCAAGGCATGCAACATTTAAGTGGGGAAACACCTAACGTTTGCACTTTTGAGGTGGATACCTTGATGGTAGAAATGATGGACCACTTAGGCCTTCCATCAGGACATGTTGCTTTTCGCAACCATTTTCTTTCGGTTTACTATCAGTGCAAAGAGGTTCAGATAGAAGTGACCAAATGGAAACAATCAGGTTATGAATTTTCCTATTTATTTAAACAGGGTGACAAAACGGCTTCGGTAAAAGGTTGGATCAAAGGAAATAATTCCTTTAGTACTACCTATCAAAAAAATCCTAGCGATACCAATTCTGAAGAATTGTATGCCATTGTACACCAAATATGCCAGAAACACGCTCAATTTCAATCTCAATTTCCGAAAGATGAAATCAAGTCAATGAATCATGCAACTTTGGATTGGTCTGTCGCGGATCAGAAGCCCTTTTTATTCCAACTATATGTAGATATTCAAGAGTTGCTTCTTCCTCATCAAATTGCGATCAGCCAAGTTGAACACCTTCAATATAAGGAGCGATACACTTTTGAACAGCAGGGCGAAAAAGCCATATTAGATATTGAATACGACGGCCAAGGTTTTTTAGGTCGTGTGCTTCCACTGATCAAACCAGTGCCTAGTGCAAGTTTATTGCGGGATTTAGAAACGATCTTTCTTTCACTCAAAAACCAATAGATATGTCTTTCTCTGAAGTTAAAAAACTCCGACAAGCAGGTAACCTTGAAGATGCCTTCGCAATGGCATATTCTGACCTAAAAGTTGATCCAGAAAATATCTGGGGTAAAAGAGGCATGTGCTGGGTTTATTTTGACCAGTTGAAGTTATTGGCGCAGGCAGAACAATTTGAGCCCATTGAACAAATCCTGAACGACATCTCAACCCTGGGTTTACCGGCAGAAGAAGATATGTTTTGGACCCAAACCTGTTGGCAAGTTGGAAAAATAGCCTTTGCATTGCAAAAAGCAGAACATGTAGAAGTTGCAAAATTGGATCGATTGTTCTCGCTCATTTCTACCATGCCTTTGCCTAAACCATCAGAGGCCTACAGCTTTGTACTAAAGGCATTTCAAAAAAGCAATAAACTGTGGGCGCATTATACTGACTTTGTTGAATGGTGGGGTATTGAGCATTTAATGCCCAAAGACTACCTTCCGGAAGAAATGCAAGATGGAAAGAAAGGTATGGCCTTCGCTGAACAGGTGGCAATTGCCTATGCAAGGCGGCTTGCGGAGTCTCCTGTAAATCGTGAAAAGATAGAAGCTTTTATGCCAGTGCTTGATACACTGGCACGAGAACATCCGGAATATCAGTATCCCCCTTATTACAAAGGGAAATTGCTCTTGGCGATTGGTGATAAGGAAAATGTCTTTTCAGCATTCCTGCCTTTTGCTCGAAAAAAGCAATCAGAATTTTGGGTTTGGGAACTCCTTGCGGAAACCTTCGAAGAAAGTGATGCTCGTTTTGCTGCCTGCCTTTGTAGGGCGTTGTTGTGCCGCGCTGAACCTAAATTTCTGGGTAAAGTGCGAACGAAAATGGCAGATTGGTTGATTGCCAATCAACAACTGCCAGAGGCCAAAACAGAAATAGAAGCAATTGCCAAAGTTTATCAAGCAGAAGGTTGGAAAATGAACTTAACAGTCCAAAAACGTACTCAAGAGCCCTGGTATCAACAAACCAATGCACTTTTGGATAATCAGGCATTGTACAAAAAATTCCAAGGCCTCGCTGAGGAAATCTTATTTGGAGATATGCAGGAAGAATTGGTGGTTGTAGATTTTGTGAATCGCGAAAAAGACATATTGTATTTTGTTGGAGAGGCTGGCAAACATGGTGGACTAAAGTATGGAAAGCGCTTGCGTAATGTGCGAATTGGAGACCTGATTCTTGTTCGGTTTAGTGAAGAAAGCCGTGACGGCATGTATCGCGCATTTACCCTCCAAAATGCGCCTAAAGAAACTGTTTCAGAATTAAAACGCACTTTTGAAGGAACCCTTTCTATCCGATCTGGTCAGCCTTTCGGTTTTGCCGATAAAGTATTTGTTGAACCGGAAATGGTTCAGAAAAGCAAGTTGACAGATGGGCAGTCCATTAAGGGAGAATGTATACTTTCTTGGAATAAAAAACGAACAACCATGACATGGAAAGCGATTGTCATCTTATCCCTTTAAACTTTAAAACACAATAATGACAACAATACACAGCAGCACTGTAACTCCTACTCGAATATTACAAAACCTCCTACCTATCACCAAATCGGACTACCAACAATACTTGGCATGTCCCCCAGAATATTGGTTACTCAAGCATCAACCGGAGTTGTTCGACGGTGCGCCTGATGTAGAGATGCTGCATATCCTGCGGCAGGGCAATGAAATTGAATCTTTGGCTCGCGATTATTTCAAGGCAAAGGATGATATACGTATTGAATTTCAATGTATTTATAAATCGGCAAGACTATATGCAAGAGCAGATATCGTCCTAACTGAAATACATACAGGAATCAAAACTTTGATTGAGGTAAAATCAGGCACATCAGTTAAGGCAGAATACCTTGACGACTTAGCGTTTCAGGTAATCGCTGCTGAATCTGTAGGTGTAAGGATGAACCGAATAGCTGTATTACATGTAAACAAGGAATATATTCGTTCAAATGAAATTGATATTGATGCTTTTTTTACCTTTAAGGATATAAGCACTGATGTCATCGCTCGAATACCGCAAACCCGAATAAATATCGAAGCCGCAATCATGTATTTAGAACAGAATGAGCCTGTCATGCAATTACATGAACACTGCGGACAAAAATTGGATTGCCCTGCCTTCAAACGGAACCATCCAAATTTACCCGACTATTCTGTCTTTAATATCAGTAGAATCGGACAGCCCAAACTTCGCGAACTTCTAATGAATGGTATTGTGGACATCTTGGACGTACCTCGGCAATTTGAACTTTCTGAAAAACAACGTTTGCAGGTAGATATAGCGCAAGCGGGTATTCCATATATCTGCCATCAATGTATTAAGGAGGCTTTAGATGGGCTGCAATACCCGTTATATTTTTTGGATTATGAAACTTTGCAATATGGTATCCCTCTGTACGACGATATTGCTCCATATCAACAAATGGTGTTCCAATGGTCACTTCATATCTTGTATGAAGACAGCCTTGAGCCGGAACATTTGGATTTTTTATCTGATGGAAGTGGCCATCCTGCTTTTGAATTTGTGAAAGCCATGCATGACGCCATTCCGAATGATGGAGGTTCCGTATTAGTATGGAACAAGTCTTTTGAGATGACCAGAAATAAAGAGCTTGCGCAAATGTTCCCGAAGTACGAGTCGTTTTTTATGGATATAAATGAAAGGGTATTTGATTTGATGGAGATTTTTCAAAAACAGCACTTCGTTCACCCTGCTTTCAGAGGCAGTTATTCCATTAAGCAAGTGATGCCAGTGCTGGTACCGCAGCTTACGTATGCTGACTTGGAAATAAACCATGGAATGCTGGCATCTATTCGATGGTTCGAACTGGTAACGGGACAGATTCCGGAGTTAGAAAAGGAACATCTGCTAAGGAATTTGAGAGAATATTGCAAGTTGGATACATTGGCAATGTTAGAGATATATAGATTTTTGAGAAATCTAAAACTTGGGTAACCATGGTTGATATCCTGTTTACAAAATAAACGTTTTCATTAAACATCTTTTTTATCATGCATTTTGATGTGGTAAGTGATAGCATTTTTTACGCGGTGAGCCCTGATCTTAGTCAAAAGAAATATGCTGACCTTGATTCAGCAATAAGGAGCAATCCGTATTTGATAATATATGAAATAAGTGGCTCTTGGTATAATTATGGTTATAAAAATGCGATTTATGAATATTACCTATATGATTGCATGGGCAAACCAATATTCGAGATACTCGAATCTAATTGGAAGTTGAAGGAATTAGAGGTAAGGACAGATTATTATGTCCAAAAAATAGAAATTTACGGTAAGATAGTTGATCCCAATGGCCAGTCAACAAACCTAAGTTATTTTGGAAGGTATGAAGCGGGAGTCGTTAAAGCAATTAAAAAATTGCGTGAGATGGCTGTATACGAATCCATCGAAAACTACAATCTAGCCTTGGAAAACATCAAACTAAAGGATGAGGTTGAACGAATGAAGCATGAAAACAATGTGACCCGTATCCTGATCGCGAATTCACAAAATAGCACAACGTAACTAAAACCATAAAAATGATTGGACTTGACAAAATTATTAATGTGCATTTTTATGCTGTAAAACACGATTTAGAGTTTAGTGAAATTGAAGGACAAATTTATTCTGATACTTATTTAATGGGTATTAGGCAAACTTATGGCAGTAGGGAAAGCCATAGAGGTACTATTCATATCTATCGGTATGAACTTTATGATCATAAGGGCAACCAAATGCATAAAATTTGCGAAGGCAATTGGTGTCTTGACTATCTAGCTAATTATGGGTCGATTCATTTCCGAGTAGTAGATCCTTTGGGAAGAGTTCAAAACCATACGTTTGGGCCTGGAGTTCCAGGCATCATCAAGGCGATTAAGTTCTTGCGTGAAATCGCCCAGTATCAGAGTCTGGAGCATTTTAACCTTACTACGGAAAATAAAAGTCTGAAAGAAACACTGGAACTGCTAACTTCAGAGAATACCGAGTTAAAGTCGCTTTTAAATCAAGGCAATGGATGATGACAATTATCAAAAATCTTGCTCTATACCGGGTTAGATATCACTGATTAAATGGATCTTTGCCCATAGTCAAAAAAAATAAGGCTTGAAAACTACGATAAATACCTATTCTGCTTCCTTCACCGCCTCAGCCCTGCTTTTCAATGAGTTTATCAAGGCGAAGGATAGTGTATTGGCAGAAGATTTTATCTTTCAAATGAAAGAAGAGGTACTGGAAAATACCAGGCTCGGGATTAAAACACAATCAGCCCGACAAAGGATTAGTCAGGAAATGATCAAGCGTTTTGAATCTGCCCCTTCAGGTTTTTGGCCATTTTTCTTTACGCGAAATGAAGAAGAACAAAAACTGGGATTGTTTTTCCTGTGCCTTAAGACTTACGTGCTCATGCTCGATTTCCACTTAGAGGTAACACTAAAACGATGGAAAACACGGGTTGAGCATCTTGAAAGTTTTGATTTGCAAATGCGCTTGGATGAAATATCTTCCGCAAATCCAGAAGTGGGCGCTTGGAGTGAATTGACTAAAACAAAAACCATTACCGTTTATCTCAGGACGCTATCAGAAGCAGGCTTACTGAAAAAAGAACAATTGTTAAAGCCTGTTCGAATTAACCCTGACTTCTGGGATTTTTTCATCAAAAATAATGAGAGTTGGTTCTTGGAATCCTGCTTCACGCCCATAAATCAAATTTTAACTAAAACATGACCATAGCCGAACTATATAACAAACTAGACGACAAAGATTTCCAAGACTATCTTACGGGAAATCTTTTCTTTCCAGCGTACATGTACGTTTATGACCCAACCGAAGAATACAAAATTGATAAGGAAATCGAACAAATTAAAGATCGTTTGTTTCGTCCAACCAATTATCTGAAAGTGATGGTTTTGGATATATTTGAAGCGTTTCTGGAGTTTTTACGGTCGCAGCCTTTTGGAAAGGTGTCTAAATTCGATTTTTTTTTAAAGCAGGAAGAGACAAGGCCTGATCAAGTGGAAAAATCTCTACGACAAACTGCCAATGATGATCGCTTTTACGCTTGGTTGCACAGCAAAATTAGAGATCACTTTCAGGAGGCTGGAGAAGCCAAAGTTGCCTATGTATTCATAAAAGGTTTTGGTACGATTTTTCCATATCTGCGCGCAAATAAATTTATGAGTAACTTCGAAAAATACATTTTTGGCTACAAACTCATACTTTTTTACCCAGGTGAAGTGAAAGAAAACTACAGCCTGTTCAAAATATTGAACGACGAAAACTTGTACCGTGCCATCCAACTTATAAAATAGTCATAATGAAAATAGAATCAATATTCAGCAAAAATATCGGCCGCACCATCAACTCCGCTGTTGTGGTAAGTGGTCGAGATCAGGATACCATTGATGCCGAAATCCGGGAGTACGTCTTTACCGACGAACTCATCGAGAAACTGTACAAAATTCTGAATGTCATAATGAATAAACGGAGTGGCAAAACCGGCATCTGGATTAATGGATACTATGGCTCCGGTAAGTCACACTTTATAAAATATGTACACTACTGCCTGAGTCCGCAAACACAAGTTGCCGCCTTCGAAGGTTTCATGAACGCCGTGAATCGGTACGACGCTAGTAAACCTGGTGCCGAATCAGAGATCACATCCAGCAATGTGGCTATGCTAAAAAAGAAAATTCATGACTCTGGTGTAGACAACATCTTGTTCAATGTAGAGGATGAATCTGACGATGGTACTGGTGAGCGTCTTACCCGTATTTTCCTCAACATGTTCAATAAATTTCGGGGCTATAACTCAAACGATATTGCCCTGGCATTGCTACTAGAGAAATTCCTGGATGAAAAAGGCCAACTTGCAGCCTTTAAAGAACAGGTAAAAAGCCAATTGGGCTATGACTGGGCACAAGACGCTGCTGAGGTAGCGGCGTATGAATTGGAAAGCGTACTGGAGATCGCTAAAAGACTAGTGCCAGAAACCGACACTGTTTCCTTGCATGCCAAACTATCCAATCCGGACACATACAAAATCAGTATCAACGGGACTCTAATCCCCGAACTCAAGAAATACCTTGCGACCCAAACCCCTAATTATCGCCTGGTATTTTTAGTAGACGAGGTATCGCAATACATTGGCTCGAACAAGGAAATCCTACTCAATTTCCAGAATATTATTGAACGGGTGAGCGAAGATTGCAACAACCAGGTTTGGATAGCATGTACTGCTCAGCAAACTTTGGACGATGTTTCACAAAGTACAGTTAACGCAGGTCGCTTGGAAGATGAATTCGGTAAAATCCTCGGCCGTTTTGATACCCGTATTTCCCTGCAAAGTAACGACGCATCCTTTATCACGCAAAAACGCGTGCTGGATAAAAATAGTAATGGTATTGAAATATTGGGCAATCTATACCGCGATAAAAAAGATTATATCCTCAACCAGTTCAAAATATCGCATGAACTTTATAAAGGATTTCAAAATGAGGACGAATTTACCCTGGCATATCCCTTTGTGCCCTACCAGTTCCGACTCATCGCCCACGTATTTGAAGCCTTTCAGCAACTGCAATTTGTAATCAAGGAAGTCAAAGACAATGAGCGCTCCGTAATAGGAATTACACATATTACTATTCAAGAGCATGCAAAAGACGAGGTTGGCGGTTTTATTTCATTCGATGCCTTTTACAACCGAATGTTCAAAACTAACCTCACCCACCGCGGTGCAAAGGCCATCCAAAATGGACTTGAACTGGACTTCGTCAAACAAAACCCCTTCGCCCAACGCGTGGTAAAGGTCCTTTTCATGGTTTCGAACCTGCTAGAAAGCCAGCGAATGACTTTTCCATCCAATATCGATAATCTAACGGTGTTGTTGATGCAAGAATTGGATCAAAATCGCATGCAACTTCAAAAGCAAATCCGAGAAGTACTGGAGAAACTGCGCGAAGAAAGTATTGTTCGCGAAGAAAATGGAAGTTATTTCTTCTTCAACGAAGATGAAATTGATGTGCAAAATCTTATCAAAAGCCAAACCATTGGCTTTGATGACCGGCTAGAAAGATTTGACGAATTTTTCCGGGTTATGACCAAGATTCGCAATAAATTCACATTCGGCCAGAACGATTTCCGGGTAGGATATGAAATCGACCGAAAAGAAATTTTGCGTAATGGCGATTTCAGTATCGTTGTGCTGCTGACCGACCGTAATACAACTGCTGAACAGAAAGCCCTACTGCTGAAAAAGACTGACCTTGGCATTTGTATCAATGAATGGTTTGGCACGGACGAAGCGCTACGCAAGGATTTTGAATGGTACTGCCAAACCCTTAAATTCTTCAACAACCACGGTGATTCCTCCACGGGAGTACGTACTAAAACGATTGAAAATTTTAAAGTACGTAACAAGGATCTTGAATTAAGCATCACACGCCGCTTGAATCAACGTTATCCGGAAACGCGCTTTATTTCTCAACAACGCGTAATAGAGCCCAATGAGGTGAAAGGTAGTGACCCAGAGGATCGTACTAAAAATATCCTCAATAAACATTTATCCGGCATTTACCACAAACACGAATTAGCTGCCAATTACGCTCAGAATCAAAAAGACCTCAAAGTCTCCGCTGCTAATAACCAAGTGCTAATGCCCAGCCTTACACCTGCCGAGGAAATTGTGAACAATATTATATCTAATTACAACAATCAGATGACTGTTCACGACCTCTTAATTGAACTCGAAAATGCTCCTTTTGGCTGGCGAAATGAAGCCGGGCTTGATGTGCTGATACACTTAGTCAGGAAGAAAAAACGAGAGTTTCGCTACCGCAACCAACCCCGATATCCTATTGTAGAGTTTATCAACAAGGCCGTTTCGACAACTGAACGGCAGGTATGCGAAGTGTGTTCCGGACAGGAAATTGATCAGGTAACCATTGATGAAACGACATTTGCCTTCCGGGAAATCTTCAACCGTGACCTAATCGAAACCACCGATGGCAATGAACTTTACCAACTCCTGATTGACGAGCTTAAAAAAGAACAGGCTCAGTACCAAATGTTAGAGGATAATTACCACGGCACCTATCCCTTTGGTAAATGTTTCCATGAAGTGACTAAAATGCTTAACCGATGGACCAGCATCCGAGATCCAAAGGCTTTGTTTGATATCGTACGATCGGAAAAAGACAAGGCCAAGATCATGATTGATATGGCCAAAGGAATGCGTGATTTTGCTGATCAAAACCGAAAAGAGTACGATGCCATCAGTGCGTTTTATAAAAACAACCGCGAAAACATCCGAGAACTGGGTATCGATGTGCAGGAAAAAACGGATAAAATTGTTCAATTCCTGGATTCAGAAGACCCTCGCAACGACTTCCGCCATATTCGAAAAGCCTACGACGAAGTTAAAACAGCTCTACAAGACTATAAAAAACAAAACCAGGAGCAAGTTTTGGCACGCTACGAAAAGGTGTTTCTTGAACTCGAAACAGAAAAACAGAAACTCGGCGTTACAGAGGCCGATGTCTATGCCCAACGCGAGCGTACCCTCCAAGACATCGGGCGCCTTGAGTCCATCACCCAGTTGAAAAATAAATTGCTCTCTGCGGATAGCTTCAAAAGCACGCAACTCGATGCACTTATTCGGCACGCCGCTGCCAAACCTGCCGACCCCGGCAAACCTCAAACGCGTATAGGTGAGCCTAAAGAATACTACATAACGCACATAATGACGACCATTTCCACCGAACGGGAATTGGACGAATATTTGGCAAAGGCGCGGGAGGAAATGCTTGAATTGCTTCGTCAAAACAAAACCATTATTGTTAAATAAACCCCATGAACACAAAAACCTTTGCCCAACATGCGCGCAAAATACTCATCAAAGGGGTGCAGGATAAATTCCGTTACTGGGGCTTTGATGCCAAAGGAGATGCCCATGAGGAACCTCAGCCGGTATCAGGCGGTTATCTTTTTCGTGGACAAGCCTACGATGATCCTGCAGTACCGGTACTTTGGAATTCACTACGCAGCGCTGTCCGACTTAAAGGGCTTGACACAGTAGTTGAAGAAGCCGCCTACACCTGGTTCAACCGTATAATGGCCGTTTACATACTGGCTAAAAACGGTTACGAACCTGCCCAGTTGGAGTTTGCGCTTGGGGCCGGACGCCTACCCTTGATCCTTCAGCGCGCCCAGCGCGGTACTTACCCCTTTCTGAATGCCGATGAAAAAGAGCGCTTGCAAAGGATTATTGCCGATCATACTATTGAAACCGAAACCTTTGCAATCCTGCTCATTGGCTATTGCCATAGCCATACGCTGCTGCAAACCGTATTCGGTGGCATTGACGACTATACGGAATTGTTGCTGCCCGATAATATCCTTGCCGAAGACGGTTTCCTCAATTTGCTCAATACTACCGACGCGATCTCTGACGATGAGTATCGAAAGGTTGAACTCATCGGTTGGTTATACCAGTTTTATATTTCAGAGAAAAAGGATGAAGTGTTTGCCGGTTTCAAAAAGAACAAAAAGGCCGAAGCCGAAGACATTCCAGCCGCTACCCAGATTTTTACGCCCAACTGGATCGTAAAATATATGGTGCAAAATACCGTCGGCAAACTCTGGCTCGACCTGCACCCAGATAGCCCTTTGAAGGCGGATATGAAGTATTTGGTAGAAGGCGATAATCCGGAATATGGCAACCCCATTATTACCGAGGTAGTTAAGTTAAAACTGCTCGACCCCGCCGTTGGTTCCGGCCATATTCTGGTGGAAGCATTTGACCTGCTGTACGATATGTACATGGCTGAATACTACCCGCCGGAAGAAGCTGTGGAAAGTATCCTCCAGCATAACCTTTTTGGGTTGGATATTGATAAGCGCGCTGCCCAACTTGCCCAATTTGCCCTGCTGCTAAAGGCTGCTTCCCGGCGCCCTGAAATCCTGAAACGCGGCCTCCGCCCCCATATTTATGCTATGCCGGAACCACGCTCTTTCGGCCACCAAGAAGTGCTCGATTTTTTGGGCAAAGACGGCCTCGCCTATGCTGATAAACTCTTGGATGCATTGCAGCTCATGCAACAGGCCAAGAACCTGGGCTCAATCATGCAGTTTGATTTGCCGGAGGCTGGGATTAATTATATAGACAAGCGCTGGCTGTATTTTCAAGAAGCACAAGATTTGGGTTTTCATGAAAGAGCCTTGTTACCAGCGTTAAGCACTTTTTTGCCCGTGCTGCTTATACTTTGCAAAAAATATGAGGCCGTGGTGGCAAACCCACCTTATATGGGGCAGGGAAATATGAATGGAGATTTGAAAGATTATATCAATCACCACTACACTATTTCTAAGTCTGATTTAATGACGGTTTTTATGGAAGTTGGAATTAAAATGTTGATTGAAAACGGTCAATTTGGAATGATCAATCTACCATCTTGGATGTTTCTATCTTCCTATGAAACTCTTCGAAAAAAGTTATTAAAAGACAATTTCATCAGCAGTCTAATTCACAACGGAAGAGGTGTTTTTGGTTCTGATTTTGGTTCGGTTTCATTCTGTATTGAAAAGAAATCAGTTAATAGCCGAAAAGGAGTTTATAGAAGATTATTTAAGAATCATGTAAAGGTAGATAGTGTACTTGAAAAAGAGGTTCTATTCCTTAATAAGGATTTTGGTTATTTCATTTCAGATCAAACTTTTTTCTCTAAAATACCAGGAACACCTATTGCTTATTGGCTAACTAAAAGAATGATAAGCAAGTTTGAAAATAAAAAAATTGAATCTATATGTTCACCTCGAACAGGTATGTCAACGAGTGACAACGAGAGATTTCTACGTGCTTGGTTTGAGTTGAAAATAGATAATATTTCATTTAATACCTTAAAGCATTTAGAAACAAAAAGTAATGCTAAGAAATGGTATCCTGTGCAACGTGGTGGTGGATTTAGGAAATGGTATGGATTAAACACGGATGTGGTTAACTGGGAAAATGATGGTAAAGAAATTAAGGATTATGCTGCTCAATTATATAAAAGTTATTCTAGGACAATAAAAAACATTTCATATTATTTCAGAGAAGGAATAAGTTGGTCCTATATTACATCAGGAAGTACATCTTTTAGAACATTCCCTTCCGGAAACTTAATCTTGAATGCTGGCCCAGCATGTTATTTCGACGACTCTAATTATAGGGCTTATACTCTTGGATTTTTAAACAGTAAATTAACAAATACCTTCCTAAAAATATTAACACCAACAATTAATTTTGATTCCGGGCCAATTTCCAAGATTCCATTTATCCTGGATGTTGAAAAAAATGGATTAATATCTGACTATGTTAAAAATAATGTTTCTATAGCTACATGTGACTGGAACTCCCGCGAAACCTCCTGGGACTTTCAATACTCCCAACTCCTTAATCGCAAGCCCAATCTCCGCCTTTCTTACGAAACTTGGCAATCTGAAGTGATCCAAGACTTCTTTCAACTCCACGCCAACGAAGAAGATCTAAACCGCATCTTCATCGATATCTATGGCTTGCAGGACGAGATCACGCCCGAGGTGCTGCTTAAAGACATTACTATTTTGCAGGAAGAGTTGGATGGGAAAGACTTAGAGGCCCTAGAACCGCAGTTTCGAGCCCAGGGTAAGGACAGTGTGGCCCTGCCCATAAAGCGGGATGTTGTCATGCAACAGTTGTTGTCCTACTTCATCGGACTTTGTATGGGGCGTTACCGCCTGGACAAGCCGGGCTTGCATATTGCCCATCCCAACACAACGGCAGCGGAAATCGCGCCGTACCACTACAATGGGCAGGAAGTGGAAATAGATGAAGACGCTATCCTTCCGCTCATGGGCACGGCTTGCGAGTTTCCGGATGATGCCTTGCTGCGTATCAAGGGCTTGCTTGACGTGATCTGGGGTGCAGATACCCGCACGGATAACCTCAATTTTATGCAAGAATGTCTGGATCAAGACCTGGAAAAATACCTGGTGAAGCAGTTTTGGAAAGACCATTGTCGGCGTTACAAAAAGAAGCCGATCTATTGGTTGTTTAGTTCTCCCGGCGGCGCTTTTCAGGTATTGGTTTATATGCACCGCATGAATGCCTTCACTGTTGAGCGTATTCGTGACAAGTACTTATTGCCACATATTAAGCACCTGCGAGGTAAGTTGCAACTTTTGGAAAGCCGCAAGGCATTACTCAACAGCCAGGAGTCCCGTCAACTCGACCGCCTGCGCAATGATTTGTCGGAGTGTGAAGCCTACGAACTTCAACTGAAAGACGTAGCGGATCGGCAGCTTGTTTTTGATTTGGATGACGGGGTGACGGAGAATTACAAGTTGTTTGAGGGCGTGGTGAAATCCATTTGATATTGCAAACTATTTTAAACTAAGAAAACATGTCTACAGTAAGTGACAAAGGCAAGGAAGTTATGCGGCTTCAAAAAATGGGAACTTTTTCGGAAACTTCGGTATAAGCAAGGGAATATGGTTGAAATACTCAAGTAATTATCTAAGGATCGATAAACGCTTGGTGCTAGTTTGAAAGATGATTCTGTCCATTGTTAAGACCACGCGGTTGTTCAGTGTATTAAGATTGATAGAATTCTAATATTGGAATAATCGTGTTGCCAGTTTTGAAACCAAAATCTACAACAAATTCAACTATGAATATTGAGGAATTCATAAATCAATACAAAACTGAAGATTACAAGTTTTGGAAATATCGCGACATAAACGGTAAAAGTATCAATATGCACTTCTTCTTTGAAACGCATTTTGATTATCTTGATAAGTATCTCAGTTTTTATAAGCAATTGCCTAATCTGACGGAAGTTCTAGTGTGTGCATCAGATGGGATATTTAAATTGACAAATAACGGTATTGAATACTTTATTAGGCATAACCACCAGGAAGTATTCCTTGATAGTACCGGAAATAAGCGCGGCGTTTCAGATGAGATTTCTAAACAAGTCCGCGATAACCTGATTAAAAGAATCAATGATATCTTAAAATCTATAAACTTTGATGAGATATATCAAATTGTAACAGAATGCAAAGTAAGTGGGTTTGGGGAGCTTTCCATATATGACACGGCGTTACGAATCTCCTCCTACTTAGATATTGAGCCTGATAAAATATATCTACATGCGGGCGCGCGGCAAGGAATGGCAATTCTTGAATCAAAAGGCTACGTTAAAAATGGTTGTTCAAAAAAGAAATGCGTTGAAATGGAAGAAATGCCTGAATCAATTCAGACCTTGAAGGCAAAAGAGGCAGAGCACATGCTTTGTTCGATGAAGGATACAATGATCAAATTAGAGGCACTAAAAAACGAATAAATAAATCTTACGGTTAACAAAATGTATTTTTTTCCCCAAGGAGCAATTTTTAAAACCAATGAAACTTTTTAAAAACATAAATCTGGTATTCGCTCAAACAATGGTCTCAAAACAGAAATGCTAAAACAAAAAATCGAAAAATATTTCCAACAATTCCCGGACCTCCGTGTACTATTCTTCTTCGATGAACAGGAGGAGCATCGTTCGGAGGTAGAGGCGTTGGATTTGCCAAGTATCCAAAAGCTATATTGGAATCAGAATAACTTTTACCTAAAAACCCGCCTACATGGCGATTTACGCGAAGTAAAAGTATTGCTTTATCTTCCATTGGCCGCGCCGCGAACCAACGAGGCTTATCACGCTTTCCCCTTGCTCGGTCTGCTGCTCGCCAACAAAGAGCTTTCGTTAGACGATGTGGGTGAATTTATGGATACTTATCAACTGAAACGAGAGCAGAAAAGTTTGGTAATCAAATACATGCGTGCGTTGAAGTACAATGCAATCCAAGAGGTGTGCCGTCCGGTTTTGAGTGCCGCAAATTTTGAAGAACCTAGACTTATGCAGGGCCTGGTGTCGGCATTTTTGCGCTTTAGTAACATTACAGACTGGAGTCAATTGTTAGGTAAAATACTCTCCTTTGCACTGCCTTCACAAGAAGAGGAACTAAGTCGGTTTCAGACCAAGATTGAAGAAAATCAACTATTTGACCTGCTGCAACAAAAAACGTATGACTATTTTGGAGTGCGACTTCGCGATCTTTCACCTGATAGCTTGCTCGATTTGTTACGGCGGATCTGGTACAATCAAATTACGCAAACCCTATCATTAAAAAGCAGTGATCCGTATAAATCATTGAAAATGGATGGCTCCACGCTGGTCTTTTTCAATCAGTTCATGCAGGAAAACAAAAACAATCACCGAGTGCAAGAAAAATTGAATGAAGCGCTCGAATTAGTGAAAAACGATATTCAAAGTCGCAAATTAATCGAAGTTTACGGTCAAGATGCTGGTTTTGCCTGGTATTCAGATGACATGCTTTGGGAACTAATGGCGCTTGAGTTATCCAATCTTTCGATCAATCCGTCTGGTTGTATTGAGCGGCTTGAGAATCTAAGTTTGCAAGATGGTTTAGCGCAATCGGTGGCTGAAGCACTCCAATTTTTGATCCATTCAGCACGGATGTTTGATAAAATTAAAGGTATTAAAAGTTATATTCTGGATACGCCCGATCAATATATACTTAGCTACACCAACGATTGGATGCAGGTGGACACTGCCTACCGCAAATCAGTGCGCATATTTAGGCACGGCGATTTGGCCCTTGCAAAAGCGCAACTCGGTCTGGATGTTGTTATGGAGGAGGTAAATACCGCTTATGAGCAATATCTGGATACCCTAAACCGCGAATGGCTCAAATGTTTAAACCAATATAAGTTTGATTATCAAAACATTCGGGCTCCGAAGCAATATGATTTTTACAAACGAGAAGTAGAGCCTTACGATCAGAAAGTGGTAGTTATTATATCGGATGGATTGCGTTATGAGGCGGCGGTAGAACTGTTATCTGCCTTGCATGGCGATCCGAAAAACACTGCCGAAATTCGATATCAACTAGCTTCTGTTCCATCGAAGACTAACATTGGTATGGCTCAACTATTGCCTGGTCATGAACCGACATTTGCTGATGGCAATATTACTATTGGAGGGATCAAAACGGAGGGTATTGCCAATCGCAGACAGATTTTGACATTAAAAAATTCTGAAGCAACGGCCGAGCAATTTTCTATCATACAGGGTAAGACGCAGGAAGAACGGCGCGAAATTTTCAAAAGCAAATTAGTCTATATTTATCACGATGTAATAGACGCAACTGGTGATAAAAGCGCTACCGAAAGTCGGACTTTTATAGCTGTTGATGAGGCTATTGAAGAGTTGAAAAAATTTATCACATCCTTGCACGCAACATATAATGTGGCCCGAGTATTGGTGACTGCTGATCACGGTTTTTTGTACAATGACCGCCCTATTAATGAAAAGGACAAAGAAAGTAGTCCGAATGGCAAGGTGGTACAGAACCACAATCGGTTTGAAATTTCATCTGATAGCAAGCCTGTTGAAATGGGATATAAATTCCCGTTATCTGCTACAACCAAATTTTCTGGGGAGTTTTTTGTCACGATTCCACAATCGGTAAACCGCTACAAATTACAAGGTGTTGGGCATCAATATGTACATGGAGGCGGTAGTTTACAGGAGTTAGTGGTGCCGGTTATTGACAGTTCACGTAAGCGGCAGGAAATCAGCAAAAAAGTAACACCTATACTTGTACAGCGTGGGCAGTTACGCGTGGTTTCCAGCATCCTGCGAGCGCAAATCCTTCAGTCCAATAAAGTTTCAAGATTTGAAAAAGAGATCACCCTTAGCATTGGATTATACAAAGATTTGGAGTTGGTGAGCAACGAACAAGTCATCCTCTTAAACTCCACCGAGGATGCACCAAGCGAACGGATGCATCGCGTTGACTTGAACCTGGTGGCTTCAGCGGCAAAGGAATCGTTTCTAAAACTGAAAGTTTTCGATGTGGAGGATAAACTCAATCCACTTATTGAAGAGCTGGTGCAAAATAGTACACTTATCCAAACCGATTTCTAAAGATGGATTTGAAAGAAAAAACATTGGCCCATTTCGAAGGCAAGGTGGTGCGTAAAGACCTAACCTACAAGGTAAAAGGGAATGCCGTTGTCCCTACTTACGTGCTTGAATACCTTTTAGGACAATATTGCGCTATCGATGATGAAGCAATCATCGCCGATGGTATTGAAAAAGTGAAAGGCGTCATCACTAATAATTACGTGCATCGTAGTGAAGCAGAAGTTGTAAAAGCCAAAATTCGGGAAACTGGCCGGTTTAAAATCATTGATAAAGTCAATGTATCTTTGAATGACCGAGCCAATATTTACGAAGCAGAATTTGCCAACCTTGGCTTGCACAATGTGCCGATCGCTGATGTAATGGTGAAAGAAAACCAAAAACTTCTGAGCGGCGGCGGCGTATGGTGTATTTTGGAAATTGGCTATTCGCATGCGGCGGATGCAAAGGTGCGTTGGCTTATTATGGATATAAAGCCTATTCAAGTATCCAATATACAACTTGATGAATATATCAAGAACCGTCAATATTTTAGTACGGACGAATGGCTTGATTTGCTGATGCACAGTGTTGGCTTGAACCCTGAGTACTTCAACCGACGCGGTAAATTTATCCAGATTTCTCGAATGATCCCGCATGTAGAAAACAACTACAACTTTATCGAACTGGGTCCTAAGGGCACGGGTAAATCACACGTCTTTTCAGAACTATCTCCGCATGGTGTATTGGTTTCCGGCGGAGACGTATCCAAGGCGCGCCTGTTTGTGAACAACTCCGGTGACAAAATTGGCCTTGTAGGTTATTGGGATGTTGTGGCAATGGATGAATTTGAGCAGGAGAAAGGATCCAAACGGACGGATGGAGACTTGGTAAAAATCCTGCAAAATTATATGGCTAACCAATCCTTCAACCGTGGCAAAGAAACCTATCAAGCCACCGCTTCTATGGTCTTTGTAGGCAATACAAAGCACACCGTACCCTATATGCTTAAAAACACCCACCTGTTTGAGTCTATTCCTGAGGGCTATATTAAAGGTGCATTTTTAGACAGGATGCATATGTATATCCCTGGTTGGGAAGTACGTATCTTGAAAAACGAAGTTTTTTCTCGAGAGTATGGTTTTATTGTAGATTACTTAGCTGAAATTCTTCGAGAACTGCGAAAATCTGACTTTAGTGGAATAATAGACAAATATGTGGATTTGCATGGCTCCCTATCCACCCGCGACAAAACCGCCATTAGGAAGTCTTTTTCTGGAATGGCAAAACTGCTTTATCCGAATCGCGAAATTAATCAGGAAGAAGTAGTTGAGTTATTGAATTTTGCCATTGAAGGTAGGAAACGGGTAAAGGATCAATTGTACATTATTGACGAGACCTTTCGGAGTGAGCCGGTTGAATTCACTTACGTTCTTAAATCAACCAACCAGACAATTGCCCCGGAAACGTTAGAGAAACTGAATCTGGCTACTGCAAAAGCAGACCGTTTAAGTGAGCATGATCTTTCGGAAGAACAAGAAACCTCATTGGTTGAGCCGATCTTGAAACTAGAGCCGCATCAAACAATTTTGCAAGATAATCAGACCGGTATATCATATAAAAAATTATTTGCTGATTACCTGAAAGGCGCGACCCGGATCAGCATCCAAGATCCCTATATTCGACTGCCTTATCAATTCAAAAACTTTTTGGAATTTTGTATCATGTTAGCCAATAACAAAGACCCCGAGGACGAAATTCATCTGGAGGTTGTTTCTTGGAATGCAACAGAATACCAGGCTGCTTCAATTGCTAATTTTGAAGAGTTACAGGAAAGTGTAAAAGATCTGGGTATCCAATTAACTTTTGTAATGCAGGATACCCATGACCGTTTTATTTGGGCCAACAACGGCTGGAAAATTACCCTTGGTCGTGGGCTGGATATTTTTGAGAAAATCGAAGGTCGGTTCAATGCGGCGGATTTGGATCAGAACTTAAGAAGATGCAAGTCTTGTGAAATGACTTATTTGAGAGTTAGTTGAGCCTTTGACTTTGGTACGTGTTTTGTTTATATCAATTCAAAAAGCAAAAATTTGATTCTTAACCTTGTATAGATTTAAACACGATTATGCCTGAACAAGAAAAAAATCTTTTTAGAATTGGTGATGTCGTTACCTTAAAAATGAACCCTGAATTTCGGGCTATAATTCAGTATTTTGGTAAGCCAAGAGCTAATGGTTTCGATTATGAATCTATTAAATATCTTGAGAAGGATCATCCTTTTCTTTGGGCACATATTTCAAGGCTTGAAGATGACGGTAAAATTCAAACATTAAACGTCCCTGTTGTTCATTTAAAGTCTTTTGAGGTTAGTAATCCTTAAAAATTTTGATATCCTTGCCTAAGTAAATTTTGGAATTGGGACAAATGCGCAATATTTATATGATTTTGTCCCACCTCACGTTTACTTAAAAAATGTATTGGGGGAGAAGCTCTTTTGAAACATTCAGCCGCATCTTAATGATTTGCAACGAATTATGGTCACAGATTGGTTCTTCGTAATACCCAGCGTTGTGTCTACATCTTAAATGTTTATATCAACGGCATTGAAGTTAGAGGGTAGGAATATAAACAAATAAAATACGAAAGCTAATATGTTCGAAATAAAGAATTTTGTAAATGGACTAAAAATTGAGATCGCGCGTGCCCACTCAACCCGAAGAAAATTAAAATCTATTCTGTCCCGGTTTGGATACAAAAACCGTAATGCTGATTTTTTTAATAAACTGGATCAGGCATTGTTCGAAAGTCAAATTTTAGTTTGTACACGTAAGACAAATGTCAAAAATGAACGCAATCATTGGGATTGGTTTGATCTCAAACAAAAAGATGTTTATATAATATTCATTTCAGAAGAAAATGCTCACCTCATTGACAAGAAAAACATTGTTAAAATGAATACTATCAACGAACCTATTCCTTCGGAGGATCTTTTTATCCGATATGCATCTAAAGCAAATGAAGTACTTATCTGTTCAGCATATGTGGACGCAGAAATGGCTAAGTTTTTATCAGAAATGGCCAAGCGTTACCAGTTTGGAGTCCGTTTTGTTGCGGATGATAACTTCAATTCAAGCATTTACAGCAAACCTCTGATCAGGAGTCACATTGAAACGGTAGGACAATTTAGGACTCAAGCAGGCAGGAATGGCGAAGACGGCATCATGCACTTAAAGCTTTATGTATTTTATCAACGTGATGGTAATATTTCTGTGTTTAATACAAGTGCAAACTTTACTTCAAATGCCTGGCGCTTTGTTAACGATGAATCTCCCATTACCATTCAAACTGCGGATAAAACCGATACGAATCTTATGATTCTGGTTAATGCCGCTGAAAATATTTGGAAACAAACAGAAAATAAATCTTCTATGCAAAATCAATTCACCTCAGGAAGCAGAGTTTCACATCCATCATTTGGTATTGGAGAAGTGTTCAAAATTGATGGAGAGAACGCCCGTGTAATTTTTGGCTCAGACTTACAACTTGTTCGCTTGATTGACCTAAGTATAGTTACTGATCCTTTAAAAAAACTAGCCGATGGTGAACGCATGGAGCGGGACACCATCCACAGAACAAAAAGTAAATTTCTTGCCAATTATTTGTATGCTCAGAATCGGCTGACCAATGAGTTCTATGATTTCCGTATTAAACCTGTTCCGCACCAACTTTTAGCGCTAAAAAAGGCCATCACTTCCCCTCGCGGCGGCAACTTATTGTTTGCAGATGACGTGGGTTTGGGAAAAACCATTGAGGCTGGCCTAGTTATACAAAACTTAATCAGACGTATTGGTGAAGACAAGGCCCGAGTATTAATCATGTGTCCGGCGGGTCTGAAATGGCAGTGGTTTGAAGAGATGCGTGATAAATTTGGCTTAGGGTTCGATATTTGGAAGGTTACCACGATTAAGGGGGTAGAAGCATTCAGTGGAAATACACACGGGAAGCGTCTTTTGATTGCATCTTATCATGGCATGGTACAAGGAGAAACGGAAGTTGCCATTGAGCGCATCATTGAATCCTACGATTTAGTGGTAATAGACGAATGTCACAAATTCTCTAACGACGCGACGCAATGGTGGCAGATGGCTCGTTCGATGAGGGAGAATAACAGGGCTTCCCAACTTTTGCTTCTTTCGGCAACACCCCACAGCGGGGATCGTTCCAGATTTCTGAACTTACTGCATCTGCTTGACAAAGACGAATTCCCCAAGGGTACCAACACCAATGAGTCCCTTGAAAAAATTGCAACTAGGCCGGAGATTATTGAAGAGTTTGTCTACAGGAATGACAAGTTGAGTGTTAGTGATTTCTCGGGAAAACCTCTGTTTAAAAATGTCAAAACGAGTTCTGTAGAGATTGAGCTAGTTGAAGAGGAACAAGCGTTTTGTGAATTGGTCGTGGAGTACATCAGAGCACTTGATGCAGCCAAAAAGGGATTTGACACGACCATCCAAACTCAGATCGGATTCGTTGTAGGGGTGTATCGCAAAATGCTGGCATCCAGCTGGAAAAACGTATTTCGTTCCATGCAGGCTCGTTATAAATATTTGTTGAATGATTTCTTGGAAGAAGAGGGCCTTGATCCAATATTTGATATTGATAGTGTAGAGAGTGATGAAAGAGAAGAACGAGAGATTTCGAATCTAATCAAGCAGATGAAATCTCAAAAGATCATAACCAATGAGATTGAGTATTTAGAGCGGATCGTAGCTACCGGCCGGTCATTGGAGCAAAAAGACATTGATACGAAGATCCAAAGGTTGTTGGATGTCTTATATGAGCCTGAAAATAGTGAACACAAGTTCATCATTTTTACGCAGTATATAAAAACGCTGGAAGTGATCAAAAAGGCACTTGGAGGGAAAGAATATACCGCTGAAATCCAGGGCTCCATTAATGTTGACGATCGAAAGGCTCAAATTGATAAATTTAAGAATAAGGTTCGTTTTATGATTTGTACGGAAGCGGGTGGTGAAGGTATCAACCTCCAGTTTGCTTCGCGCGTCATCAATTTTGATATGCCCTGGAACCCATCCAGGCTTCAACAGCGTATTGGCCGAGTTTGGCGATATGGCCAAGAGAATGAAGTGTTGTGTTATAATTTTTTTGTGACCAATTCCATTTCTGATCAACGTGTGCTAGAAAACCTAAGCACACGGATCACAGAAATTGTTCGAACCTTTCTGGTGCCGCTAGAGTATAATGGCGTAAGGGAAGAACTTCATGAAGCACTTATTTATGACATAACCATGCGTGTTTTGGGGAAAGCACAAGAAGAAGAATCAATTGAAAGCATCATCGGGATTTTGGATGATGAATTGCGTGAACAAAGGTTGAAAGTTGCCGAAAAACGTATCAAGGAAGCATTAAATTTTGTCCAAATTGAGCAAAAAGATTTGGCCCCGACAATCGGAATTCAGTTAGAAGAGATTGAGTCATTTTATTCACCTAGACAGATCAATTTTTTACAACTATTTGCCGAATCTATAGCTCACGTTTTTGGGGGGACCCTTATTCAACACGAAGAGTGTATTTTTGAGTTCCTGGATTTAAAGATAAACGAGACTGGGATTTCTCCAAATTTATATATTAATAAAAAATATGCCTTTCTTCAAGGTATATCGGAAGATATCAATCGCGAGAAGGTTAGCTTTTTTGGCTTCGGAGATGACTTTTTCAATCACATGGTTGAATTTGCAAGAGGACAGGCTTTTGGCGGTGAGGCTGGATTTGGTAAAATTGCCAATCAGGATTTTGAAAACGAGAAGGCGGTCATACTAATTGTTTCAGAAGCGAATAGTGTTGTAGTAGGTAACGAACATCCTGAAAACTATCCGCTTTGTGGCTTTATGGCTTTGCCAAGTGGTCGTCTTTTAAATCCAGAGCAAGTATTTGGCTCAGATTGGTTGGGCATTGATGCGAGACCATTGGATATTTCAAGTGAAAAAATGCAGGTGACGATGGAAGCCTTTCTGGATAAGCAGCTTGAAAAACTGAGGGCTTACAGGCACAAAGACTTTGCAAATAACGAACCATTAATTGCTTCTGCAATGGGGATCATTTAAATGTGAGTCTATGTTTGACCGTGCCACGAAAGAGTATACTTTAACTTCACGCTTAAAAAGTTAATATTCAACCACTATTCAAGGGAGACAAAGAGGTTTTGCTTCGCCATTTGTTAACTGTTTACAAAATACCGGTTTCAAATAGGAAGAACACATTTGGATTCATCCAAGATGGGTTTATCAAGCATTGCTCTACAATTGGTTCGACAAAATCAAAATCTTTTAAACAAAATCTTGGCGGGTATTGCTCCTATCCTTTTTTGTTTGGTACCTTACAAAAACTAATTTAATGAATGAAGAGATAGAAAAAAAAGTGCTTCCTTATCATGAGCCGGATGCTATCTGGCTTTCCTTTAAGGGCATAACTGATTTTGAGAGTTTTATAACAAAGTTTGTTAAGACTGCTCAATTTCATCAAAATGTACCGGAGTCCGTTACAAAAAGTTATCGGGTTGCCGAACATTTAATGGCTTATTCTTGGTATCACTATCCAGTGATTGACGAAGCATTGGTAAAACTTCTTAGAACAATGGAATTGGCCATTAAGTTAAGATGTGGACAATTGGGGATTCCTTTATTAGATCCAAAAGGAACTAAGCGAAATAAAAACCTTATTTCTTTGATTGATGAGTTGGGGAAAATTGAACCTGATAAAGATATTGCAGGAATTCTGCACTGGCTTCGAGGAGTTAGAAATTATCTAATGCACCCAGATCGGGAAACGCTTTTTGGTACGATTGCTTTAAATCATATTCGCCAGTGCCTAATCATGTATAATGCAATATTCCTACCAAACGATTTTTTTCGTAGGAATAAGGACAAATCAGAAGAAATGCGGTCTTCTCTGAAAAATGTATCTAAAAATTTATGCGTTTTGGAGCATACAGGGTTTAGGTACATTGTATATGAGGCAGATATTATTGAGGCGTATGAAATAAATAATAAGTGGTTCTATTTATTTGCAGCCCAAGCTGTTTCTAATGATTTTGCTGCAATGTTAGTAAATGATTGTTACCCAACGCCAATTGTCTATACGATTATGGATGTTGAAATTACTGATAATAAAATAAGTGGGAAGGTAATGGAATGTGGAGAACCTTTTAATTTAATAGCAAACACTCATTTGCAAAACGTTCAGACGTTAACATCTTTTGAAGATATAAAGAAGCAAATGACTGAACACCAAGAATGTCTATTTCAAATGTCAAACGACGCTACAATTACATCCGAGAGGACTATCGCAAGACTGAAATTTTGGAGTCAGGTTTAGGATGATTATTTTAAATAAAACAGCCCATACTGACCCACCTGTAACGGAGCAAAGTGACCCACCTGAAGGGGTTCGGATTTAATGCAAAAAGCGACGATGTTGCTGCCTGTACACCGTAGACGCTGACATGTAGCCTAAGCGCCCCGAGACCAAATTCCAGTATAAGAAGGGTTAAGGCACTAAACAGCCGCGAAATGCTGGCACCATTGGCCCGCACCCGAGCCCTTATCCAGCGAATAGCGGATTGCGACCTTTGTAAAGAAGGCGACCTCTCAAAAACCGTATTCAAGGAATTATTGCAATGGCTTAAAAAGTTTCAAACGGAAGCATTGTACATTTTTGTAGTCTTTTGAATGATCTAAAAGTTTATTTTTGAACTTTTCACACAATGCTCGTATTTTTATAGTAAATTGATCAATATGACCTTAACGATTCCAGACGATTGGTTTACCTCCCTTTCAGTAAGCGAGCAGGATTTGTAATTAGAACTTGCCTTAAACTTATATGCCACCCAAAAAATATCCTTTGGAAAAGCCCGGCAATTGGCAGGTATGGACTGGTTTAGATTTAGAACCATCCTTTCAGAACGGGGAATTCCTGCGCATTATGGCGTAGAGGAGTTGGAACAGGATATAAAAAATTTAGCATTGCTGCCGCCGCTTTCATGATTGTAATCAGTGATACTTCTCCGATTTCCAATCTCTTTTTGATTGGTCATTTGAATCTTTTACCAAAAATATTTGGCAAAATCATCATACCCCAAACGGTATGGGACGAATTATTGGTTCTTGAGTCTGACTTTAAATATGATTTGTCCACATCCAGCGCAAATACACGCACCCGAAACCTTTAGTGGCTTCTATTTCATTTGTTGAATGATCGCTACGATCTGTTCTTTAAACGGCGGTATATTCTGATGGATAATTTTCCATATAACTCGCTTGTCTACACCAAAATATTCATGAATTACTATCGGGCATACACCAATATCTTTTCGCGGTCAATAAATGGTTGAATGTGTTTCGACAAACCTTCGGCGGAAACTAAGTCTACTTTCCGCTGGAGCAATTGTTGGAGGTTTATTTGCATCGTCAGAA
>Ga0247831_1002479_pt1 | contig 29830 bp, 23 predicted proteins | sample LaCruzMarch2015__9_FD_192406 | JGI IMG/M metagenome (GOLD analysis project Ga0247831, IMG submission 192406) | Freshwater microbial communities from meromictic Lake La Cruz, Castile-La Mancha, Spain - LaCruzMarch2015_1m | ecosystem: Environmental > Aquatic > Freshwater > Lake | place: Spain...
TACAAAAATATTATTTTGATAATTTTCCAAATCATATAATTCATTTGTAGTTGGATTCATTGCATACTTAATTCCATTAATATTCTTGACAATACCAGTCCATTTTTCTACTCGCATTTCATTTTGTTGTTGTTGTTGTTGAGCAAATGGGGCATTATCATCTTTTAAATCTATTTCTAATATTGGATGAGATACAAATTCATTTGTATTTACTTTACCGAAACCATAACAAACTAATGGATTCTTTTCTTTTTGATTATGTTTTGTCACATATAATGCACAATCCATAGCAGTTTCTTTCATTAATCTTAAGAATTGTTGATTAATACCTTGTTTTATTTGAGAGATTTCCAACAAATATTCATCTGTTGTAATTGTTTTATTAGAATTACGTTTACTGACATCATGTTTTCTCAATTCCGTATAATTTTTACTTTCTCTCTGTGTTTTACTCATCACAGATAAATATACAAACACTTTTACATTTCTCTCAGAAATCGGTAAATCTTCATGACTACAAATACGTCTTGCACGACCAATTACTTGTTCACTTCTTACATTATGCCAATATGGTTCCATAATATGAACAAATCTAGTATTTCGTAGATTAATACCTTCTGCTCCTGCTGCAGTAATCATAAACAATTGAATAATACTACCATCTTTATTTTTTTTGTTACCAATATCCATTTTTTCTAGTGTTTCTCTCATTTCATGAGAAAGTACATTCCAAGTACCATTATATATATTCCTTACAATTTCTTTTTGTTCTTCTGTTTCTGTACCAGTATACAAAACAAATCGTTTTTGTCTTTTATCATTCATATTATCATCATCTAGACTAATTGTCCATTTACCTTCTTGTTTCTTCACTTTAAATTCTGTCATTCCATGTTGTTCTAATACTAATTTAAAAATACCAATACCTTCTAATGTTCGGAAATTACTATATAATAAATGTAATCCATTATTTTGTGGATTTTGGATTTGATTTACAATTTCCAAGAATTTCGGACTATATTTTTGTAAATTATCATCTGTGAAAATATCCGATGATTGTTCTTTCAATATTTCCATTGTATCTTCAATCAATTGTTGATATTGTCTATCACTCATTTTTTCTTGTTTTTCATCTCCTTCTTCTACTGTATTCGCTACAAGTGAACCATCTAATTGTATTTCATCTCTCAATTCTTGATCTTCTTCTATATCTTCTTCTACTTCCTCTATATTTTTTGTAGGACGTTTTATGTTTTCTGGAAACACGAAATTACAAAAAGCACGAGAAAAAGAACGATACGAAGATGTAAATATTTCTTTTGTATTGACTTGTCCTTGTTGTCCTTGTCCTTGTCCAGGTTGAGCTTTTTTACGTTTCATTTTCGCGGCTTTTTCGTCTTTTTCATATTCATCTTTTCTTACAATTGCATATTTAGAAAATTGATAATCACTCATTGGTATTTCCATTACATGATATTCTAATCCAGTTTTCTCATCCATGATAATTTGTGGTAATAATTTTTCTTGAGCACTTCGGAAATAAGATGTTAAACCTAATATACGATTTCTCAATACATTAATATGAATTAAAGCATTTTCATTTTCTTTTGTAGTTTCTTGGATAAATGTTTCTTGGAATTTTTCGGGAGAATCATATAATGCTTTTTCTAATAATGGTTCTAGTATTTTTTTTTTAGAATTCAAAGCACTTAATAAAATTCCATTGGTTTTCATTATTTCAACAAATGTTTTGATAAATGCATTGTCATCCATTAATAGATGTTTAGAGAGAACAACTCCTTTATAATTCTCCATAGAAGAACCTATACCTAATGCCCCTCCTTTTCTTGTTTTGTTTTTTTCTTTTCCTTTTTCTCCTTCTTTTCGTCTAGTTTCTCTTTCTTTTTTATTAGTTTTATCGGCTTTTTCTCCTTTTTCTTTTTCTCTAGGATTAATGTTATTATTATCTCCCATATAATGTACAAATCCAAATGGATTACGGGTTAATGTTAATTTATTATTAGAATATTGGATAAAATCATATGTTTGTAGTCCTTCTTTTTCCAACATTTGAATAATTGTTTTCTGTGTAACTTCTTTAGAAGTAGAAACAGTTACTTTAAATTCCCATGTTTTTATATATCCTCGCAACAAATTAAACATTACTCCCATTTCATTTGGATAATTCAAGATAGGAGTACCAGATAACATAACAATACGACAATCTACGGCATTCATCAACAAATGATATAATTCAGAATAAATAGATGTTGCTGATTTCAATTTATTCACGATTTTACTCACGAAATTATGCGCTTCATCAATAATAACGACGGAATGATCAAATGGATTTCTCCCATTTATTTGTTTTATCATTGTTTTCACTTTAGTTCGTAAATTATTTGCATTGTAATGTAGATTTTTATATTTGTTATTCACCATTTCTTGGATTTGAGAATCTATTGCAGATTGATGTTCAGACGATAAAGATTCAAAATTAGAAGGTTTATTTACATCTACCATCCAAGCACCTTTTCGTTTTCTTATTTCTTCTGTTGATAATTGCAATACTTTTGCTAATGTCGGTACAATAGTAGAGGTGGATTTAGATTCTTCTCCTACAATAGAAATAAATTCCCAATATTGGTTTCGTTTATATAACGGATCTCCATATTTAGTAATTTCTGTCCAATAATTTGTTTTGAGAGAAGCAGGTAACATAACGAAGATTTTCTTATCTGTTTTAAATCCTTCTGCAATTGCTATACTACTGAAACTTTTTCCACTACCTAAAGAATGATATAATAATACACCACGATATGGAGTATACAAATTCAAATAATCTCTCACTACTTTTTGATGTTGTAATAATGATCCATCGTCACTATTTTTCATCTGGTCACATGAAATATTACTTGTATCTTCATCATTACCACGATAATCTGCAAATAAATTATTCAAATTCTGGATGAATTTTTTACGATTATTCATGAAATATGGCATTTTCATAATGATTTTACGTAATGGTTCTTTTTGTTTTGGTAATCGTCTTTCTAAATCTCCAAGACGAATATAATCTATATTTTGTTTTTCCTTTTCTTCTTTTTCATTTTTTTGTCGTTGGATATTTGCTTTTTCATCGGTTTCTGCTTCTTCTTCTTCTTCTGTTTTCTTCTTTCGTTTTTTTTTATCGGTTTTCGTTCCTTCTCTTTCTCTTTTTCCTTTATCTTTATCTTTTTCTCTTTTTTCTTTATTTGGCGTAGTTCCTTTATTCTGTAGTTGTTCTCTTAACCACATTAATTCATAGAATTCGCGTAAATGTCGGGGTGTTTCGCGATATAATAATTTTGCGTTTTTAGTAGCAAGTAATATTGATATTAATTCTGGAGATTGAGTGAATTTTGCAAATAAAGCATGATACATTTCTTGATATTTCCTATTATCTGTCCAATCTGGAGATATTTCTAGTTTTTCTCCTTTCCATATTTTTTTGTCGGATATTTCTTCGGCTTTTTTAAAATCAGTTAATATAACGTTTTTTAATTCTATATTTGAATCGTATAAATGAGAGAATTGAGAGAAATATAGATAATGATTGATATTTTGGAATTCATGTATTCCTTCTCCATCCATAGATATTTTAATTGGAGTTTCTGTTACAAACGAATTACATAGTTTTTTACGCCAATCATGATATTGTGATAAATTCGGAATATATTCGGATTTGTTTTTTTCTGGAAGTTTTTCATTTACAGAACCTTTGCCTGGTGGTTTTTCTAATTTCGCTTCTGAACAAATAACAAAAATAATTTCTTCGTCATACTTTATGTTTTTTATTGCAGTTTCTAAATCATATGTTTGTTCTTCTTCTTCCTCGTCTTCTTCTTCATCATCATCTTCTTTATCTGATTCTTCTTCATCTTCTTCCTCTGATTCTTCTTCATCTTCTTTATCTGATTCCTCTTCTTCGTCTGAATCCGACTCCGAATCAGAAGATTCGTTTAATTGATCTCCAAAATCAGAATCATAGTCATAATCCGCTGGTTTATTATTATATTGTAAAGGTTTATCACATCGGGTAATCCATAATTTATTTTTTTGTAATCTTTCTAAAATTTCTTTTCTATTTCTATCTATATTTTCATCGTGTTTAAGAGAAACTATAACATTAATATTATCTTCTGCTTCTTCGTCGTTACTACTATTATTTTCCTCTTCTGATTCTAATTCTGATTCTGATTCTGATTCTTCTCCATAATCATTATTTTTTTCATAAGATTTGGGAATCGGTTTTTCTATCATAATAGTAAACGGATCAAATGGTTCCGTCATATGTTTTATTTATTTTATAATAATATAATACGATATAATTATATTGTATTATTGGTAAATAAGTAAAATTTAAACAGGAGTATTACCTAAAATGTTGATATCACTTGCACTTAAATTAGCGTTTGCCCACATAAAATAAGGTAAAGTTCCGATAAAATAATTAATATTTGTAGAAGGTCCACCAATTATATTATTAGATCCATCTTGTATTCTACTAGTATTACCACTACCACCACTTCGTGTACTAACACTTCTACTGATACCATTAGAATAGACAAAATTAGAAGTAGCATTACTATTTCCATTATAACCATCTGCTATCACACTGAATTGTGGGAGTGTAGTAGTACCAGTAATGATGTCATTATTATACCAAGAATTAATATATCGCATAACTGGTGTATTTCTTATACTTCCTTGACAGTAGTTATAAGTATTATTCAGAGATAGACTGTTTCCTCCACGATATATAGGATAATCTTTACTATCAATATTGTTAAATATTGGCTTAAATATATAAGTATACGCACTATTACCTAGTGGAAATGCATAATCCGGAAGTTTAAAAAAACTATTATTACTAAAATCTACTACATTATTAATTGTGTTAAATATAGGAGGTGGTGTATTTATATATGGTTTTTTTAATTGTCTAAAATCATTATTATAAGCTGCATTCATGAGAGTTTGTGCAGCAGCTGAATGATATGGAAAGTTATTATTGGTATAATTAAACCAATATGCACAAGATGCATGATTTGAATTACCGGTTTGATCGTACCATTTTGTAACATAACATACCTGACCAGGTGTAATATAACTAGCTAAGGTATTTCCACTTATATCGGTTAATACATTTATACCAGTGGTTCCATCTCGTGGTGCATAAAAATCAATAGGTGGGTCAGTACCAGTAAAAGCACCAAATGTATCTGCATTAACATTAGCAGCATAAGTTCCTACTTTAATTTGCATAACTGGTCCAGTATATTCACTATACAATAATCGTACACCCAATGCTCCAGATTGTTTCTTTACATTGTTATTAGATATCATAATACCTTTTGCAGAAATAGATAATTTATCAAGTGTTAATGAATATAAATTGATGATATCCGAATACGGTAATGCACGATTAAATATTCTGAAATCATCAATAATCCCGGTAAATCCATAAGATAAATCTCCTGCACATCCTATATATAATTGCTCAATTGTATTGTACGAATTATATATATTGCCTGCATTTGTATTAATAGCTACAACACTTCCATCTAAATACAACGTATGTGTATTTCCAGAAATAGTTAATGCTACATGATGATAAACACCAGCATTTAAAGATAGATCTTTTGTCGGATTATATCCAATTAATGACATCATAGAATTATAATTTCTTATACCTTTCTAAACTATTTTTTTTTGGGCTATTTTACACATTTTCTCATTCAAAACGCCCACGGAGTGGGCAGAATTGAGTGAGAAAAGATGCACCGTTGCTCATCTTCGTTATGGTGTAAGATACTTTAGTATAAAATAAATAAAATATTTATATTTAGATATAAAAAAATTAAATAAGATGTTTTTATAAAATAAGTATGGCATTTAGTTCATTTAATAGTATTAGTTCATTTATAGTAAAAGTAAATAAGTATGTATCGTCTGCAGTATCCTCGTATATTAATTTCCCAGGAGTAGATGCATTATCCTTTAGATATATCTAGCAATTCTTTCACTCCTAATTATGCATCTAGGTTACCTGTTTATGATGCAGCTTTAACAGATACAATTACTACATATAATAATAGTTTTGTAATGGGTACTGGCGATTTAAGTTTAAATAATACAATGGGATCAACTGCAACTAGTTATGTTGTATCTAATACTAGTTTCAATTTAGTACCATCTAGAGGATTATCTATATCGTGTTGGTTTTCTTGTAGTGGACAATTAAATACAACCGGTACACTATTAACGTTAATGGGTTCTGGTAATAATATTGAAATAGATATAAGTGAAAATACTATATTTTCTAATGTACCTACTAATGAATAGGTTCGTACAGAAGTAGTTTATACCAGTTCTATATTACAAATAATAAATAAAATCTTATAGTTATTAGATATAATATAAATGTCATTAACTACTAGTTATCCATATCCTCGGGGTTTCCAATCTGGAGAATTTCATCATGCCGTATTATCTATTTCTGGAACTAGTCATACTTTATATTTAGACGGAAGTATAGTAGCTACTAATCCAAATGCTGGAAATATATTTGCAAATAATGCTTCTATTACAAAAACAATAATTGGTGCGAATAATAATCTATTCCAAAATGCATTTCAAGGAATGATAGATGATGTACGTGTATATAATTACGAGATTTCTTCAACACAAGTATCTAAATTATATGTGAATCGTAATTTAGTAGTTCATTATCTATTTGATACATCTGTAAATATATTAACTCCGAATTATGCGACATTAACGTATGATGCATCTTTTGTTGGTAATTCAAAATTAATATCTCCTGGATTTATTGGAACAAGTGCATTAAGTATTACAAATTCATTTTCTAATACCGGTATAAAAGCATCTCAGTATGTGATTTCTAATCCATCATTTAATTTAAATGCAGCAACTGGATTAACTATTTCGTGTTGGATAAATACTGATATTTCAAGAAATACGAATAATATCATGCGTATTTTTGATATCCCATACAGTAGTGGTACTAAAGGATTAGGCGTTGATATTTTAGGAACTAATATGTTATATAGTGGATTAGTAATAAATATACCTACCAATGGTTTAGTTGCTCATTTCAATTTTGATGGGACAATAGGGTCTACTAGTATTAAAGAAATAATTACATCAGCTACTATTTCCACAACAACACCAGAAGCTAACCGTGCTGTTATAAGTAACTCAAAATTTGGTACTGGTTGTTTGAATTGTACAAATTCAAAATATTTTAATAGTAATAATGTATTAAATGTATCTATATCTACACAAATCACAATAAGTTTCTGGTTAAAATCCAATATAATTCCAACTAGTGCAGATGTTTGTGCTTATATTGGTTTAGTTGGTAGTACTTATAATTTATTATTTAATAATTATACGAATGGTACTAGGGGATCTAGTATAAGTTTGAGTTTAAATAATGATTTAAGTATTCTTGGGGATTATCCTTTACTTACAATAACTGATACAACTACTTGGAATCATCTATCTATTACAATAAATGGTACAAATTGGGTACAATATATGAATGGAATCCAATCATCTTCCGGTACAAAAACGGGTCTCTCTTTTGCAGATACATATACTAGTATTATGTTTGGTAATTCTACAGATCTTAATGAGTATTCAAACTGTTATTTTGATGATTTCCGTATCTATAATCGGGCATTAAGTTCTACTGAAATATATAATTTATATGCATTTACTCAAAATAATTATTTAGTTTTATATTGGCCATTTGATACAGATATGAATGAAATTATAAATGGTTATACTGCAACTTTATATGGTACTACTTCTCCTACAATTAGTAATTCTATATTTAAAGTAGGTATAGGTTCATTAAATTGTAGTAATGCTACTGTTCCAAGACCATATGTTAAATATACAAATGCAAACGGAATATTACCAATTTCTAATACATATACTTTTAGTTTCTGGTATTATCCAACTCTTACAAGTCCAATAACTGCTAATTCCAATTTATTTAGTTTTTGCAATAGTGAAAGTAATAATAGTGATTGTATAGATTTATTATTCGCCACTACAAATTCCTTAAATCTATTTATGGCAATTAGAAAGAATGCTGATACTCAAATTTATAGTAGTAACATAAATCATGCATTCTCTAGAGCTTTAACTGTAACTAGTTGGAATCATGTAGCTCTTTCTATTACATCCACAAGTTCAACAGTATATTTTACTCTTTGGATAAATAATGTTAAATCGTCTTCTACAAAAGATTCTGACAAAGGTATTCCACAAGTTACTAGACAGTTTGCATATATAAATGGGTCTTATAATAATATCTCAATTCCTGCTTACGTAGACGATTTCCGTGTATATACTACTTTATTAACTGATGATGAGGTTACAACTATATTTAATACTAGGTAAATAATATTATTTTTTTTGTTTTATATAAAAAAATAATATCTAATTTTTAATATCTATCTCAATCTAATCTACTTCTTCCATAGTACTTTCAACCTCCACTCTCTTCTGATCTTCCTTTTCTACAACCCCTTCTTCTTCATCTTCCTCTTCCTCTTCATTCTCATCTACCGACAATCCTAATTTAATCAATTTATGAATACGATTTGTAAATACAGAAGGTTCATCTAATGAAAATCCAGAAGTTAATAATGCAGTTTCATACAACATCCATACAATATCTTTCACAGCATTTTTATCACTATCTGACCCAGAACTAATTTTTGTGAGTAAACTAGCAATAATCGTATTCTCAGGATTAATTTCCAGAGTTTTCTTAGACATCATATGTGCTGAACTATTAGAATCACGTAATGCTTGTGCTTTCATAATTCTCTCCATATTCGCTGACCATCCATATTCACTAGTAACAAGACAACAAGGAGAAGATGCTAAACGATTAGAAACAACTGCTTTTTCAATATTTTCACCCAATACTTCTTTCATAAACACACACAATTGCTCTGTATTTTTCTTCAAATTTTCAAATACTGCTTTTTCATCTTCGGTTTCCGACATTTTTAAACCTTCTTTTGTTGCACACATCATTTTCTTACCTTCAAATTCTTTTAATTGTTGTACAGCATATTCATCAATTGCATCTACTAAATACAAAACTTCTATTCCTTTTCGTTTCAACTTTTCTAAAAAAGGACTGTTTTCTACTGCTTTTTTACTTTCGCCAGTAACATAATAAATATCTGTTTGATCTGGTAACATACGTCCAATATAATCATCAAAAGATGTCATTGTTTCTCCGGATTTAGAACTATAAAATCTTAATAATTTCGCTAGTTTTGGACGATTTGTTGTATCTTCATGAATTCCTAATTTCAAATTCTTGGAAAATTGTTCATAGAATGTCTGATATTTGGTTTGATCTTCTCCATCTGCTAATTCCGAAATCAATTCTAATGATTTCTTCACTAAATTCTTCTGAATAACTTTCAGAATTTTATTTTGTTGCAAACTTTCACGTGAAATATTTAAAGGTAAATCTTCTGAATCTACGACACCTTTCATAAACGATAACCATTCTGGCATTAAATCTTCACAATTATCCATAATAAATACACGACGAACATATAATTTGATATTGTTATGTTTCTTTTCTGCTCCACCATTAAACATATCAAATGATGCGCGTTTTGGAATAAATAATATAGAACGGAATTCTAATTGTCCTTCTACATTGAAATGTTTTACGGCTTGATGTTCTTCCCAATCATTAGAAAGAGATTTATAAAATGCTACATATTCTTCTGAAGTAACATCTTCTGGTTTACGCATCCATAATGGACGTTGTTCATTTAAATGATTCCATGTTTTTGAAACAGATTTCACTGTTTTTGTTTTTTTATCCTTCTCTTTTTCTTCTTCTTTTTCTACAACCTCTACCTCTAGGTTATCCTCTACAACCTCTACCTTTTTAGATTCCTCTGTAACTGTTGTATCCAAATTCAAATTCAAATCAATATCTTCTACATCAAGATCCTCTTCATCATCCGTAACTTCATTAGAAACTTCAGTCTCTACATAAAGTTTAATAGGAAATCCAATAAATTCAGAATGTTTTTTCACTAATTCTTTCAATCTATTCTCTTCTAAATATTCCAACATATCTTCCTTCAATTGAAGAACAATACGAGTACCACGAGTTAGAGAATCAACATTATCTTCATATTTAGATACAACAAAAGATCCACCAGCAGAAGATTCCCAACAATAAGTATCCGATTCATCATTATGTTTAGAATAAACTGTTACTTTATCCGCAACAAGATATGCTGAATAAAATCCAACACCAAATTGTCCAATCATTGCCATATCTGCACCAGCAGTCAATGCTTCCATAAATCCTTTAGTTCCAGACTTGGCAATTGTACCTAGATTATTCACAAGATCTAATTTCGTCATTCCAATTCCCGTATCTTCAAGAATTAAACATTTGTTGTTTTTATCTGGAATAATACGAATTTCTAGATTTCTCTCTGAATCTAATACAGAAGAATCCGTTAATGAAAGATATCGGATTTTATCTAATGCATCCGATGAATTAGAAATAAGTTCTCTCAAAAATATCTCTTTATTAGAATAAAAAGTATTGATAATGAGAGATAAAAGTTGATTAATATCTGCTGAAAATGCAAATGTTTCTTGTACGTTTGAGGTTGAGTCTGACATTCTATTCTATATCTTATTTATTACATACCATTTATGTTTATATTCTTTTTATTTATAAATATTTTTTGTTATGGTTTCAATTTGAACCTGAGTTCGTAATATTATATTTTAATTAGTATTTATCAAACCTTACTAATCTAATTTTACAACACAAAATTTATCTATTTTTTTTGTAGTTGACGCAGCTGTAGCCGTAGCTGTATTTGTATTTGTAGTTACAGATGATATACGAGAAACGGGTTCCCGATGTTTATGTCCATGTTTTCTCTCAGAAAGTACAATATTCCATGCTTCTTGAAACACAGGTAAAACAGATTCAAACCATAATTCATTTCTTTCTACAACTACACAAGAATATTCATCCAAATACCAATAAATCGTTTCATAAACTATATGAGTATCTACTACTTTCTCCCGAATTTCACTTATCCATTTATCTACATGTTTTTTCTCTAGATTAATATACAAAGGCATATATTCAAACCGATTCTCAGAATAAACACAATCTTTTCCCAACAAAAATAAAATAACGCCTTTATATTCGGGAGAATTATCCGAATAAAATACCTCTTCTCCTGAATATTCTTTAATTCGTGTTTCTAAAAAATCGCAAACATCTAATCCACATGTTTCCATTTGTAATTGCATTTGTATCCAGTATTCTTCTAATGGAATACCGGTAATATCCCGATTATAAATATTTTTTACTTCTACCATTCTCCCATATTTTTCTGGACAATCGGGAGAAATATTAATTCCATCTGGAGACGCTGCAATAAATGAATAAATAGGATGAGGAATACAACCATAATCGGTTTTGACTTTTGTAGTTGGATATTTATCTTCATAAATCATAATGCTGACTTTTTCATATTTTAATCCCCAATTCCGTGGATTTGTATGATTTGTGATTGGATATTGATTATCAGTATATTTCTTACATTTTTCAAGAATCAAACTATTATATTGAGAAGGAGTACTTAATAATTTCCAAATAGAACTCGCACTAAATTTATTGTGTCGGTATTCATACCATTCGGTAGTACGTTGTTTTGGTTGCAATTGATTTATTTCTTCTAATTCTCTCAATATCTTCGTGTTTTCATCATTATTATTTTTATTATTATTATTATTTACATCCAAATCCAAATCTAATTCCAATAATTGTCTTTTAGGAATATGATAAAAAGATAATATATCATCTATAGAATTCAAAATATATTCTTCTAAATCTTCTATTTCTGAAATTTCTGTTTCTAAAGAATCCAAGAAATACATTTTTTTCACATAATCTATGATATCTTCTCCCATTTTGTCATAGAATTCGGGAGAAGAATATTTTTTCAAATTATTTTCTAAATATTCTTCTACAATTAAACCAATATCTTCTTCTATTTCTTCTATAGAATTCATACTTACCTTTATTTACAACACTATAATAATATTTATTTTGTTATTTACAACAATGAATGAATAACAAAATAATCTAACCAATCCAATCCAATCCAATCCAAATTATTTCTCTTCTTCCTCTTCTAATACCACTAACTTTGCTCCTACTCCTCCTCCCCCTGCTGTAAAACAACGTTTAGGAGTTAAGGATTTAAGAGTAGATACACGTTTTGCATCCATTATTTTCAATGTGAATTTATGAGTATTGTTATAATAATGTAATCCTTGAATATCTGTAATTTGTTGCGTATTTTTATTGTAATTCACTTCTTTGGTTTTTAATAATTTACCTCTTTCCAATGATTCAATAAAAAAGATTTTTAATTTACGAATTTCTTCTTCTGAATAATTCTGTTCTATACCATATTTATCGGCATATTGATGTAATTTTTGTATTTTAATTGTTTTATTTAATTTATTCCACGATTCAATTTTATTTTGTTGAGTTTCATTTTCTAAAATATGGTCTACGTTTTCTTCTTTTAAAGTAGAAGAGCAATTATTAAACATTTTTTATTGAGTATTCTTTATATATTAATTACATAAATAACATTTATATTTCTTTTTTATAGTCTATTTATCGTATTTTTTTTGTAGTAGTATTTATTATTAGATAAAATAAAATAAAATGAATGAGAATATAGAAAAAAAAATCGTTTATTTACCAACAATAATCACATCTACAACTATAGAAAAGGAAAAACGAGAGAAAAGAAGACGTATTATAACAGAAACAAATAAATGGCAGGATTATTTTGTAAATAAAGAAACCGATTTCAGTAAAGATATACAATTACAAATGTTATCTTCTCTCTCGTATAAATCCTTAGAAAAGTCGGATAAAGATAAAGATAAATCCTTAGAAAAGTCGGATAAAGATAAAGATAAAGATAAATCCTTAGAAAAAGAGAAAAAAATCCATTTTTTGAGAGAACAAATCCGACAAAAAATATATAATTATCATACTCAAGATATAAAAAAACAATTATATAATCCAGAAAACTTTATTACTTTAGAATATATTCTACAAAAATTAGAGGAATGTCAATTAGACTGTTTTTATTGTAGAGAACCAGTTTATATTTGGTATGAAATAGCGAGAGAACCAAAACAATGGACAGTAGAAAGAATAGATAATAAAATCGGACATGATATAGGTAATATTGAAATCGCATGTTTATCTTGTAATTTGAAACGTAGATGTATGTATCATGAACGATATGTATTTACAAAACAAATGCGAATTGTGAAAATTTAGATGTTTTTTACACAAAAAACATAAAATCAATTTGTTATTATTTTTAAAGAAAATGTTTCAACAACCACAACCACAACCACAACTACCACACCCATTACAAAATAAAAAACTAAATATCCATGAAAATATTCGTAAAAAACTACATTTATTTTATGTATCTAATCGTATACCTCACATTATTTTTTACGGCACATCTGGATCCGGAAAACAAACAATAGTATATGATTTTTTGAAAGAAATATATCACAATAATGAACAAAAAATTAAGGCAAATGTTATGTTTGTGAATTGTGCGCATGGAAAAGGGATTAAATTTATTCGGGATGAACTGAAATTCTTTGCAAAAACAAATGTTCAATTCAATAGTGGTATTTTTTTTAAAACAATTGTCTTGTTAAATGCAGATCATTTAACAATGGATGCACAATCTGCATTAAGACGATGTATTGAATTATTTAGTCACAATACACGTATTTTTATTATTGTAGAGAATAAACATAAATTATTGAATCCGATTTTATCTAGATTTTGTGAGATTTATGTTCCTGAATATATAAATGAAAATGGTAAAATCACGAATTTACATCAATGGCAAATTCAACAGACATATACTTTTCAAGAGAAACAAATCCAAGATAATCATACATATTTAGATGAGTTATTGAGAGGATATTTTATTTGTAGTAGTAGTTGTACGAATAATGATAATACGAATGTTAATGATAATGCAAATACAAAAATAGAAACGAATTTAAGTCATTTAGAAATGACAGAAATCGTTTCTAATATGTATGAAAATGGCATTTCATCCATTGATTTCATTCAATGGATAAAACAAACGGATTTATGTACCGATTTAGATAAATCTAATATTTGTATGTGTTATTCCAAGATAAAACCGGAATTCCGATCTGAGAAATTACTAATGCTCTATTTAATGGATTTCTTATATATGAGATGTACATGTGATATCAAAGATATATCGTTTATTTAATCATTTGTTTCATCATTCATGGTTGGTATTCCTGAGTCGTAAGAATATGTATATTCTATACCACCTACCTCAATTATAATTTTATTCTTTTCTTTTATTTCTTTAATGCTATTTATGGTATTCATATTGTCTTTTGCGATAGTATCATTTTCTGTTTTAGAATACCATTTGCTATCACCATAATAAAAACTCATTAATTGATGCGCAAATCTAAAAAAATTTAGATTTATTTCATCAATACCATTAATATCATCATTCTTTCCAGAATGCTCTAAGTCAAGTAACTCTGCATCATTTTTCTTTAATTCTTTATTGTTGTATACGTTTGAAATATATTCATTCATAATTTTATCAGCAAATGGATATCTATTATACCTAGATGGATCTCGTTGATTAAAAATTTTAACAGCCGCCTGGAAACTCCAATAAATAATGACACAAATCAATGGAATAATAAATGCAATCCATTTACTATCTGCAGGAATAATATCTTTAGAATTCGGAGATTTTACAAGTGCAAGTATTAACATTATAATAAAGACAATATGAATAATAACTCCTACGACCCTATTCAACATTATTCTCCATTTAATGCCATCATATAAACTTTTAAAAATTTGTGGCTTTAATGTAATGAAGTTATTTACAAGTAAATCTCTAGAATCTTTAAAAAATTTAAAAAACTTATTGATTGGTATAAGAAACATATTCCATTTTATAAGTGTAGCAGATACAACAAAACAAATAAATAAAGCTACCATAGATGTAATTAGTTGATAAGCATCCATATTAGAAGTAGTACTTGCGGCATTTCCAACCAAAGTAGCGACTAAATTATCGCTAGTATTTGCGACTCTACAATTCATCGTTTTCAATCCTTCTTTTGTTGAAAAAGGTTCAGCTTTATTCGCGGCTTGTACATTCTTACTAGTCGCATCATCTGCCTTTTTCTGAGATTGTTCTTTTTCATAATCTTCAGCAGTCATTGGTGTAGTATTTTGATTAACTGCTAATGTACTATTTGAAAATAATAATACGTCTTTTACAATTGGATTATTAGTAGTAGGTGTTAAATTAGAATTACTATATAATGTCAATGGATTTTGAGCAAGACCATATTCTTGATAATACTTTTGTATTAATGCAAAATTCGGATCAGAAATTGGAATAGGTTTTTGTAATAAAACATGGAAATTATTTTGTGAATCTTGGTAATAAAAACAAAACATATAAGGTTCATTTGAACTAATACCATCATTTACTAATTGATCACTAATTGCTTTGTAAAAATTCAGTTTTGTAGGAATCGGTTTTAAATTATCCGTTTGAAATTTCAAGGTATTTGTATTTATTTGATCTGTACTTTTCAATACATTAAATAATGTATTGAAATCCCCCCCTTTTTTTTGATTTTTAATATCATTTGTCAACATAATATGTAAAAACAAAACACTATTTCCACCACTTATAGGATTACATTGAATTATCATTTGTAAATCGTCTTTCGTAGAAGTAGTCATTGCATTGGAAACATGTATTTTTTGTGTAATTTGAAATGCAATAGGACTAAATGTTTGTAAATTTGCAGTAGTGAAATTTCCATTAACTGCAATACTAATAATTGCAGTTGGATCTTGAAAAGTATAATTTAGTACGTTATATGCATATTTATTGGCAGAATCAAACGTCATATTTTGAAATTGTGCAGCAATTCCTTGAGAAGGAAAATTGAAATATACAAACATTTTATTCGGGTTTTTCTGACTTTCAAATACATCTAATGGAATAGATGAAATATCGTTAAATTGTGGCATAACTATATTTATTTATTTGATATACAATAAGAAAAGAAATTAGGGTATATACTCATATGTATTATTTTCATAAATAGTTGCTACAAAAATATCTTTATAACCTTCTACATATACTGTATCGTTGTTATAAATCTCATCACAACCATATTCACCTGTACAACTTTTTCCATTTACACTGACTGGTAATTTTGTCTGTAAATTACCATTACCTCCACCAATAATTGTATAATACTGCCATTTATATCGCGAAGTCATTTTTCTTTTACCCATCAATGGTAAGATTTCATTATTTCTAGTTAAAATGCCTATTTGTTTATAATTCGTTTCAGACGATCTTGTTATATTATTACGTAAAGGTGGTACATATGGATTAGATAATGGATCATTTGTTTGGTTTTGGTTTTGGTTTTGGTTTTGGTTTTCTATCCCTAAAATAGGGTTAGAATTATATACGATATATTTAGATGTATTATTTGTAGTTAAATTATTTGCATTTGCATTATTTATACGAAAGAGTTGGAATCCGAATAAAAAAATCAACAAAAGTAATACAAAAAATAAAAAGAGCGTCATGTTTTCAACACAATAAAATCCTGGAATACACTTTTTTCCCATTTTATTTTATTGTATTGTGTTGTATTATATATTACTGTGTTATTTTTCTTTTTTCTTCTTTTTAATTTTTCGTTTTGCTAGAAGTTGCTTGAGTGCTAGAAGTTGCTGGAGTGGTAGGAGTTGCTGGAGTGGTAGGAGTTGCTGGAGTGGTAGGAGTAGTAACCATATTTATCATTTTGATATTAGATAAATAGATAATACATGCTATAATAATGAGTAATGTAAACAAGAAAATAGAAATAATAATATTTTGATAAATAGTAGGTAAAGATAATACAAAAGCTATGATTATAGAAGAATAAGTAGATAGAAACTTTACCGCTTTTTTCACTTCATTTTCCATCGTTTTATACTGGCTCATCGGTCCTATCACTACTGTTTCATAATCAAAAGCAAAAGTCCATAAATAAAAGAGAAAAGATAATACAAATAATATAATCGGTAATATAGATACTAAAAATATTACTATATATACACTTGTAAATACATTCACTGTTATAAATAAAATAAGAAAAGCGACTACACCTAATAAAATAATAAAACCCGTAGGTATTGTATTTCCAGATTTACTTCCAAACCGCCAAAACATACCACAAATAAATAAAATCAAAATAAATAAAAATAAATAAGAACTTAAGAATTTCGTTAAATTTTTCTTTTTCTTTTTCTTCTTTGTTTTCTTATTAGAACTAGCATTACAATTTGTAGCTTTTACTGTTTCTAAAAAACAAACAGTACGTATATCATCACTAAATCGGAATATATGAAACCCTTCACCTCTTGCTTTCGCAATAACACAAAATATTGCATTATCAATACTACGTAATATATCCCATATTTTCTTTTCCATAGAAGATAAGTTTAATAATGCAAACAACATAGAAATTGGAATATAAACGAGTGTACAAAACACATAAATCACAAACCATTTTGCACATCGGTTTAAATTTGTAGCTACATTAATAGTTAAAATCGTCAATTTAACTATTTGAATAATACCTTCAATAATTGCACTTAATGGATCTAATACAAAAGAAAATAATATTTCAATAAATGTTTTTTTCTTAGACTTTTCTTTACGAGCTTTTTCATTCTCAAGTTTAAAATTTAAATCTGGTAAAATATCTTCAATATCTATACCCAAATCAAGAAAATCATCTTCCTCCTCCTCATCACCATCATTATCATCATCATCGTCAGGATTAGCCTCTTCTGGAGGAGGAGTAGATCCAGGTCCAGTACCAGGAGGCAGTGTATTCTCACTACGAGTACATGAACTACTATTCTTACTAGTGTCATCACCAGAATTACTAGAATAATTCGGATTAGAAGCACTACTACCTTTTGACGTTTTTTTTTTCTTCGTCATATTGGTAACCATAGTTATCAATTCTGCAATAGATGCAAAAATAGATTGAGACATTTTTTAATTACAAATAAATTCGTCGCTTTATAAATCCCAAACATTTTTTTTTGTAGTAATTAAACCGAAAAGAAGAGAGAAAGAAAAGAAAGAAAGAAAGAAAAAATCTATAATGCAATCAAACTTTTGATTTCTGTATTATTTGTAGTTTTATCTATACTGTCAATAATAGAAGATTTAAAAAATTTAGTCAATATAATATTACATTCTAAAACTGCATCTGTTGGTAAAATAGCAAACCATTGATATTTCGTACGTTTCAATAATTCATCTTTTGGAATATAAATTCCATAAATCTTATCCATATCAACATCTAAAAAGGCTTCTTCCATTAAATCATCTAATAAAACAGGCTTTCCAGATTTCTTTTTAATTCCAATGAATTCTCCATCTAGTAATTTTATATTTTGTAGTTGAACTTGATCCATTAACCAATGATTATAAAATCCTTGAAATTCCATTTCTTGGCTAAAATGTCCATTCCATTTTGATTTTAAGATATCAATACATTCCAATACTTTTTCATTGTTTCGGAAAGAACCCATAAAATCAGTATTTGGAATAAAAGAAGTATTATACTTATCTTTCTTTGTATCTAAATACCGGTTATGACTTTCGGTAACAAACCATGTAGTTTTATTATTAGAATATAAATCCAACACACTTTTCGTACATAAAAAAGAATTTGGAACAACTATACCACCATAATAATATAACAATTGTAACATTGCAATCTCCCGAAATTGAGATCGCATTGGTTCTACTACAGAACATAAATCTATATCCCATGTTGGAATTAGTTTAGGAAAAGATTCGTCATCAATTAAACAAATATGGAAATCATTTCCACAATGATTGATAATACTTTGAATTGTTAAATATAAATATGGTTGATTTAAATCCGTAGAATTTCTAGATTGAAAGTTTTTCCATTTACGTGAATTTATTTCGTATTTAGAATGTATCCATATTTTTGGACGATTATATCCATATAATGGACTATCATTTAAAAGATATTCTTTAATCATTTCGTATTCGTCTTTAGAATCGCCTTCATACATAATTGATTTCCATTTTTGTCCGAAAAATAAACAAATAAGTAAGATACTAATTACAAAAATATAAAAAGTGATGGAATTCATGATTATTTTATTATTTTTATATAATGCATACATAAAAATAATAATAAAAACAAAACAAATAAAGTGCTAAAATCTAATATTATTTGTTGTAGTGATTTATTTTATTCTATTCTATTTCCAATCTATTATTTCCAATATGTTTTCAATCTATTTTATTTCTTATTTCTAATTAATTCAAATATCCATCATCCTTTCTAATTCAAAACAAAAATCTATATTCTAATTATTGTATATTTAAATTATTTCAAATCAAATCAAATCAAATTATTTATCTACACTAACTACAGTATTATTATCATCATTCGTATCATTATTATTAATTGTTGGAATTGAAGGAAGTGCGACAAAAAATAAAATAGTATATATAGAATAATCGTATTTCAAGTCTGTATAAAAATGATGTTTATTACTTTTACATATTTGACGAACAATATTGGTGAACGAATTATAAGTTAATTCTCTCGTCAAATAATATCTTTTAGAAATATGATAATAAGGAGTTAAATTTTCACAAAAAGAAGTATGTAATTCATGAAAAATCATCTTACGATAAGCGTTCATATCAATCATATAAAAATGATCGGTTTTTGAACATATTTTTTCCAATAAATCAAGTAATAACGTAATTGGAACTTGTTTTAAAAATAAATAACTCAACATTTAAAAAATGTTTATAGAAATGCTTAAACGAGTTATTATACATTCCGAAATTTTTATTTTCTAGAATATTTACGGAAAGAATGAATAAAATCACAACAAAGAATAAATACTATTTGTAAATAAGGCCAATTCAACTTCATCTTCATGAATATTATGAAAAACAGTGATATATTTACAAATATGTGGGATTAATTTATATTTCACCATTTCATCTAACTGGTTTGTCGTTTTCACAAAAATAAAAAAGAAATCTAGAATATCAATGACTGAATATCCGCACTCAAAAATATCATAAAAAATACGAATAGCTATATATAAATCTTTGTTTTTCAATGCTTCAATATATTTTTCAAAATGTTGAAAAGATATGTTAGAACATACTTGTTTACATAAATCAATAGTAATGTCTGTTTCTGCTAAAATATATATTTTTTCTAAATAGTTAATCATATTTCGTACAGAATGATTGCAAATAGATAATAAGTAATCTTTACATTCTTCATTCATCGTCATGTTTTCTTTTTCTAAAATAAATTCCATGTATTTTTTAATTTGAATTTTATTCAATGGTTTTACACACATAATATGGACACGTGATTGAATACTTTCAATGACTTTTTGCATATTAGTACATACGGAAATGAAATTAATATTTTTTTTGTAGCGATCAATGTAATTTCGGAAAACTTGTTGACTTTGTTCATTTACATTATCAATATCATCAATTACAATCATTTTCTTTTTCCCAGGTATCACACTACGGGATTGACAAAAAGTTTTCATTTCATTACGATAATAACTAATACCTTGTTCTTTCAAATTATTAATATACAAAATATTATTTTCAGGAAATGTATCTTCTTGTTTTAGAGAATAATATTCCCGAATCAATGCTTCTAATAAAGTCGTTTTTCCAGAACTAGGATTACCATACAATAATAAATTCAAATCATCCATTTCTAATAATGTTTGTAGTGCTCCTAACATATGTTTATCCATACCGAAATCTTTTAAGAAATATGGTTTATATTTTAAAATAAATGGTTGTTCTTCTGTCATTTTACTTTATATTATATTTTGTATTCTTTTCTTTTTATTCGTTTTTCTTTTTGTTTGTTTGTAAAACAAAAATATATAATAAAATAAAATTATATATTTAATATAATATAATCTAATCTAATTTATACAAATGGGAAAGTGTGAAACATCTACTACAAAATATGGATATAATAAAAGAAATGTTATATAGAGGATTTATTTCAGATAGTAATGCACAGATTAACAATACATATCAAGATATTATATTTTGTAATGAATTACCTGAGAAATATCTAGATTTTAGAGAATACTTGAAACAAAAATGTAATCTTTTTATAGATAAAGAATTATTATTACCTATCAAACAGATATTACAAACAGATAGATGGGGATATGATAGATATGGAAAAAACGGTAGTTATCGTCCTTTAGATTTTGATTTATCTGTAGAGGTAGAAAAATACAAAGAAATAGAAAAATATATGATAGTGTTTATTCAAGAACAATATTCAGGGTAGGGGTAGGGAACCAATGTAGGGAACCAATGGTTCCCCTACGACCCCTCCTTTCGCGTTTGTATTTGTTTAAGGTATTTGTCTCAGATATTTGTCTCAGATATTTGTTTAAGGTATTTGTCTCAGATATTTGTCTCAGATATTTGTCTCAGATATTTGTCTCAGATATTTGTCTCAGATAATACCTGAAAGGAGGGGTCGTAGGGGAACCATTGGTTCCCTATATTGGTTCCCTACTCTATATATCTCCTGAACACGTATTATTTTTCATCAAACACATATTAATTCCAATAACATTACGTATTATATTTTTAGAGATCCAAAAATTATTATGAAAATCTTCATGTTGATTATTTGTGGTATGTTCACTACAAAAAGATAAACTAAATCCACCATTTTCAATAACACTCTTATCAAAAATATATAACTGATCATCTAATTCAATATCATGTTCATAGGTATCATATTTACAAGGTTTAATATGTGAAAATGTACCTTTACCACCAACACTACATCCATATTTAATTTTCTTAGGTCCAGAATACTGTCTTGCTCTAGCATTGATACTATTTTTTTGTAATGAATCAAATGGAATATTTTCAAATAAATATGTTTCTGGTCTAAATCTGATATACCAATCATATTGAAGAAGATCATCGGTTGTTATATCTTTTGTTATAAAATCACATATTTTCGTGAATTGTTTATTTAGATCTATTTTTTTGTATTTGAATGTAATTACCGATTCATAATGATGAAAATCATCCAAACTAGAAATACCAGCATAATCTACTTGATTTGTTATATTATTATTATTATTATTATTATGTAACATCGCATTTAACCTAGATATATTATTGACATAATTTTCCTGGAATTGATTAGATACAATAATAACTAGTATTTTCATTTTAGATATTTAGTATATTTCTTTTCTTTTATTTTATTTTATTTTATTTTTGTAAAAACAAGCTTTTATTTATGTAAGTTTAATATATAAAAATGGCGAATAAAAAAACAAAAAATAATAGAAAAACAAGAAAAAATAAGAAAACCAGAAAAAACAAACGAACAAGAAATAATAAACGAACAAGAAATAATAAGAGAATAATTTGGAGTGGTGGTGATAATACTAATGTTTTAGACGCAAAAATCGGAAATTTATGTTCTGATTTAAATATGTGTACTGTATTATGTCAATATACCGACGATATAAATGCATTTTTTGAATTTACTACATTTAATAATGTTGATAGTGTAGGACCTTCCCTGCCATATAATTTACAAAATGAACAGTTAATAGATATATTTTATAAAAAAGAAAGCATCGTTAATCAAACAGACCCACAATTTAACACGAAAGAGTCTATTACTGCTAGTTTGAAAACCGTAATCTCAAATGATGAGAATAAGTTGAAGGAGTTATGCTATGAATATTACGTAGGAAAATATATCAATACCTTAATAAATAGATTTCCTTGTTTTATAGAAACATATAGTTTGTTCTTCAATAAAACCCTTTTAGTTTTTCCAGATAAAAAAAATAATGTAATGCAAGATAATATAAAAAATGGATTAAAAGAAACAACATTATTTAAAGAAGACGATTTATTAGACTTTAAATCTCATATTTTTTATCTATTAACTCAATATAATAAAAACAATAATTATCTTCATTTAATCGGAAATGCAACGATAGATAATAAAAGAATACATCCTAAAATACATCAAATTTTTGACGAGGATAAAGAAACATTATATATTTTATATCAAATATATATGCCATTAATATGTTTAAAAAACAGTTTTATATATAATGGTTTAAATCTTGATGGTGATAATATATTATTATATAAACTACATGATAATAATTATATCCAATATACCTATTATATAAATAATAAAAAAATAAAATTTAAATCTCGTTATATAGTGAAAATAATTAATTATAAAAACAGTTATTTCAATGAAAGTGAACAAAATAATAGTGACATAATTTGTGACAAAATAGGTATAGAAAAGTCCAAAATAAACAAAGACTATAATAATTATATAAATTTTTTTCGTTTATTACGCGATAAATACAACATAGTTAATAAACCAAAATACATTATAGATATTTTGGATAAGTTAGAAACAACAACTATAGACAACATATATAACACATTAGAATCAACCATAACTGAACAAGAATCTTCTAATGATGATACTTTTAAAACATTCGGATATTTAGAAATCTATGATAATGGTTCACCAATGAAGTTTACTCCAATTACAAACAAATAATAACGATGGTATATAATATAATACATAAAAAAAAAGAATATTAAGTTTTTTATTTATGTAACATAAATAAAAACCAAAAACAAATCAAAACAAATATGCCGAATTATTATGATATATTAGGAGTAAGTAAAGAAGCATCTGAACAAGAAATCAAGAAAGCATATCGTACATTATCTCTAGAATTTCATCCAGATAGAAATAATTCTGCAGAAGCAACAGAAAAATTCCAAGAAATTAGTCAAGCATACGAAACGTTATCAGATCCACAGAAAAAAGAAGAATATGATTTTGAACAAGAACATGGAGGAGGACATGGAAGAGGCGGATTTCCATTTGGTGGTGGTGGATTTCCTTTTGGAGGAGGAGGACATGCATTTCATATGGGAGGACAAGGTGGTAATGATATTCACGATATTTTCAATATGATGTTTTCAGGAGGAGGAGCAGGATTTCCGGGAGGTGGATTTCCAGGAATGAGTGGTCCAAATATTCGTATTTTCCATAATGGTATTCCAGTTGTTCAAAAACCAGCACCAATACAAAAAGAATTGTCTATTACATTAGAACAAGCATTTAATGGTATTCAGTCAGTTAAAATCACTTTTGAAAGAGTGGTAGTTGTACAACAATTACAAAGTACAGAAGAAGAAACAATTACATTAAATATTCCAGCAGGAATTGCAGATGGGGAGACGGTAGTATTACAAGAAAAAGGTCATGTAATTCAAGATAAAGTAAAGGGAGATTTACATTTAGTGATAAAAGTACAAGTTCATAAAGAATTTAGCCGAAATGGAATGGATTTGGTATATAAGAAAACGTTGACACTAAAAGAATCGTTATGTGGATTTTCTCTAGAAATTCCACATTTAAGTGGAAAAATGTTGCGTATTAGTCATTCAACCACATCTCATGTCATTAAACCAAACGAGAAAAAACCAATTCCAGGGTTTGGTATGGTGAAAAATGGACAAACACCTGGTAATTTGATTATAGAATTTGATATTGCTTTTCCAGATAAATTAAATGAAGAACAAATAAAAGAATTGGCAACTATTTTGTAGGGGTACAAAGAAAACAAAAAGAAAAAAGAAAGAAAACAAACAAAAGAAAAAGAATTCACAAAAAATATATATAAAAGACAAAGATTTTTATGTGTATATTGATATAAAAGAAAAATGGCGGATAAATCTCAACAATCAATCGTTCTCCCACCTCAACCACCAACAACCCAAGAAGTTACCTTAGATGAAGGTCATCGTCTACCTGACCCAAAAACCCTTCAAAACGCCGCGAAATTGTCTATTGTAGAAGATAAACCCATTTTATTAGATTACTGGACAAATTCAATTGATAAAACCGTAATGATTGGTATTCGTGAAGATGGAAAAAAAATGTTGATTAAAAATACTGAAGAGTATACTAGTTATATTGATAAAGTATATCGCATTGCTGGTAAAGATTATATTATTATGACGGAGAATTCAATTTATCTTGTTGATATTAATATTCCAACCAAGCGAGTTAGTTTAGAAATCTAAATAAATAGTTTATTTTATTTTATTTTTTTGTAGTGATCAAAACAACAAAAAAATAACAAATAAATAGCAAATAAATGAAAATACAATCATATATAAAATAAAATAAAATAATTCTTAACTTAGATTATCTGTAGCATAATCTTTAGTAAAATAAATCTTTTTCTTTCTAGGTTTTATTTTTTTTTGTTTTTTAATAGAAGAAGTATCATCTTGCAATGTACGTATATTTTCATATTCACTCATTAATATATTCTTAACAAAATCAAAAATGAATAATAAAATCTTTTTAGAAAAATTACCTAAAATCAAATTATTTCCAGTACGAAAAATGACAAACGTGATTTTTGTATATTTCGTATCACTTTTAAGTTCATGTACTTTCATGTTTTTATCTTTATCTTCAATTCTCCCAGTTTGTACAGAAATATCTAATGGTAAATCATTATTTAAATAAAATTTACATTTAACCCCTGGATAATTAGATTTATTATAAGTCGGTTCTAATTTATATTTTTCTTGTAATATCTCTATTAATTTCATTTGATCAATATAAAAACCACAATTAAAATTAGAATTAATTAAAACGCCAGATTGTTGTTTAATATATTCATAATGACTATTCTTTGGTAATTTCGGAACGATTTTATATTCAGAATTATTATTATCTTGTTCTTCCTCTACTGCAATAGACACTTCTCCTTTTTTATTACGCACGATTTTCTTCAATAATGGTATTTCATCTTCAGGAATTAAATGAATTGGAGTATCTATATTCGGCTGTAAAATCGCAGTAATATATTTTTTTGTATCTTCCAACAAAGTATCATCATTATCTACAATTCCAGGAATCGTTATTTTACCAGTATTAAATACTTTAACATGTACTTCATGAAACTGATTTGGTTTAACATTACTATGCATTCGTATAATCATTGCAAAACAATTAATAAATGCCTTTTTTTCTTTTCCGTGACAATTCATAATATCTTTCTTAGAAATACCTACCGTTAATTTACGTTCATCTTTGAATTTAATTTTACGTGCATTTGGATTATTTATTTGTTTAATGATTTTCTCAGTATAATATGGAATAGCCTGTATTTCCGTCGCATATTTTTCATATTCTTCTGGTGATTTGAAAATCATTCTCATTTGTTTTTTAATAATTCCCATTTTTGGAATACCGTATTCAATAATCGGTAAATTCCAGAATATTTTATCTACATCTAGATAATTCACATTTAGATAAAATATTTTAGTTTGTGTAGAAATGTAAAGAGATTCACATTCTGTACGAATAAATTCTCCATCTTTCTCTCCATTTTTATCTCCACTAGTTTTCTCTCCTCCTCCTACTCCTTCTCCTTCTCCATTGTTCGCTTCATTAACAGAAGAAGAAAGATCATCCTCACAATTTGTAGTTGCAATAAAAGTAGACGATGTATTGGAAGAAACAGATGCAAATTCATTGAATTGTAATACAAAATGATCCCATTCAGTGTCAATATCCATATTTGCGTATTGTATTGTATTTTCTTTTAATATATTTTTGTAGCAATTTACTTTATATTTATATCAATTTTTTCTTTTTCTTTTCTTTTTCTTTTCTTTTTTATTTCTTTATAAATTAGTAATATCTCGTTGTAATTTCAAAACATGTTGAATAAAATAATACAAAATATATTCAATATTGGTATCATAATTATGAACAATATTCTCCATAATATTTAAATAACTAGGTACAATATATTTGGGATGATTTAAAATCATATAATTAAAATAATGTTTAATAATTGTTTTTATATCTAGATTACAAGAACTAGAAGTATTTTGTATCCATTTATAAATGTCTGGAATATTACCTTTTTGAAATAATTCATACAAAGTTTGCCACATAGTATCAATAACAATATATTTATCAAAATCTGAATGTGCTTGATGTAATTGAATGAAATTAATCATACTACGAATATCAGAATGATACATTTTCTGAATAGAATAGATAGTTTCATCTTTAATAGTCAATTGTTCTTGTTGAGCAATATTCTTAATAAATGAAAATATTTCTTCTTTTGGTAATTGATTAAACCGAATACAAATGAATTCGTTTTTGAGAGAATCTTCTATCTTACAAATATAATTACAAATTAGACAAAAACGAACATTATCTAGACAAGATTGTAATAAATTCTTCAATGCTTGTTGTGCATTCTTAGTCATATAATCAACTTCATCTAAAACGACGAATTTATATCCGATTTCAAACAAGTTTTTAGATTTAACAAATTGTTGGATTTGTGTTCGTATTACTTCAATACCTCTTTCATCTGATGCATTTAAATGAATAATATTTTCTTTATTCACACGATGATGTAATGATTGATATTTTCGGATTAGATTTTCAGCAGATGTGGTTTTCCCTGCACCTGGTGGACCATAAAATAACATATGTGGGAATTTTTTCTTGTCTAGTATATTTTGAAATATTTTACGATTAATTGGATCTAATACAATATGTTTGAAATCAGAAGGACGATATTTTTCAGACCATGGACAATTATCTTTTGTACTATTATTCGTTTCTTTTTTTGTAGTAGATTCTAGTTTTGAAAATCCGGAAAAAAAAGAAATGGAATTATTATTTTTTGTAGTAGACATTTTTTATAGATTAGATTAGATTAGATAGATTTTTTGTATTATATTATTCTATCATTATTACATTTTATTTTGTTTCTTTTTCTTTGTTTATTTTGTTAGATATAAATAATTTTTCTAATGTAAAAAAAACAATAGAAAAAATAAGAAAAAAATAAATGAAAAAACCATTTATAAAAATATATAAATGAAAAAAAATGGTGTTATATTATTGTTATCAAAATAAATATGCAAAATAGAGAGATCGCGATAGAAGAAAAAGATAAAGAAAAAGATAAAGAAGAAGAAAAAAAAAAAGGAAAAAGGAAAAAGTTGATTCAAACTAATAAAATACCAGAAATTTCAAAAAAGAAAACAAAAGGTGCAAAAATAATAGATTGTTTGATTCCCGCCGTTTCCTTTACCCCTGCAAAAATAAATAATGTTATTTTACATTTGAAATGTACACTACATGAAATAGATGAATATATTTATAAAAGCAATTGGAATTTTAATCAATTAAGTTATGATCCAAATATACCAACTGATATTATAGCTTATGATAATAACCCTTTAAATAAAACATTCGGGAATTTTACCCCATCTGGAACACTAATAAATAATAATAATACTACAAATAATAATAATAATAATACCAACAATACTAGCAACAACAACAATACTACTACTACTACAGAATCTCAACCTCCTAATGAAAATACAATATGTCATACTCCAGCCATATGTTCCAAATGTAATAGTATTTCTGACGATATTGTGATATCTGAACAAGAATATAAAAAAATAAAACAATTGAAAATCCAATTTTATAAAAATCAAATGCAAGATAAAAAAGCGGATTGTTTTTGGTGTACATGTCCTTTTGACAATGATCCATGTTATATTTTGCAGTATGGATTTAATAATGATATTTACGGACATGGTTCATATTGTAGTCCAGAATGTGCCGTTGCGTTTTTATTTGGAAAACAACAATTATGGGACGATTCTGCAAAAACAGAATCTTATCAATTAATGAATTATTATTATGGAAAACCGAATGGATATCAACAAAGTATAAAACCGGCATTATCACCATATTATTTCTTAGACAAGTATTTCGGTAATTTGACGATTCAAGAATATCGTAGATTAACAAAATCTCAACATATGATGTTAATTGTAGAAAAACCAGTAACTCGTATTTTACCAGAAATACATGAAGATAATGATAATTTATTTGTAGGAGGAAATAATTATATGAATTCAGGTAAATATAAAGTGAAAAAACAAAGTGAAAAAAGTGCAGGGGTTAGTCGTAATGCGATTTTGAGAGAAAAATTCGGATTATCTACAAAATAAAAATATATTATATATAATATTCGGAAGATATAATAAAATGATAATTATTTGGTTATTATTGAATCAGGGTCTTCAAAAGATATACAAGATATGGAGAGTCTCTATGGATATTATATGGGAGAAAGATACATATATAGATAATACTAAAGATTTATCGGGTTTCTGTCAGATAAATAAATATACAACTAATATCAATGTAGAATATCCATCTACGGTGATTAAAGATTTATCATGTTTTCCTGACCAGATAGATATATATACAAATAATAACAATGGAGGAGAGGGAGAAGAAGACTATAATTTCGTATAACAAATATATATAAATATTTTTTTTGTAG
>Ga0247831_1002480_pt1 | contig 29800 bp, 19 predicted proteins | sample LaCruzMarch2015__9_FD_192406 | JGI IMG/M metagenome (GOLD analysis project Ga0247831, IMG submission 192406) | Freshwater microbial communities from meromictic Lake La Cruz, Castile-La Mancha, Spain - LaCruzMarch2015_1m | ecosystem: Environmental > Aquatic > Freshwater > Lake | place: Spain...
ATACAACTTTATCTCAATGAATTCTGCTACAAGCTCAACAGAAGATACTTCGGGGCTAGATTATTTAATAGATTAACTTTAGCTATGGCAAGAATTTATTAGGTAAGAATGCGGAGAATCAATAAATATGTTGTTTGATAAATGATAATATAGAAAATGAGGAATTTTAAAGAGTTTGAAAAATTTATGTTTGTGACTTAATGATGTAATTTTATTTTTTAAATGTAGATCTTTTTCAATTTCATGTCAATTCATATATTGCTGAATTTAATTTAAGAATAATTTGTTTCGTTAAAATAAAAACATACATTTGCACTCCAATTAATTATGCGGGCGTGGCGAAATTGGTAGACGCGCTAGACTTAGGATCTAGTGTCTTCGACATGGGGGTTCGAGTCCCTCCGCCCGCACATAAAAAGCCCACAATGTGGGCTTTTTTTAAACAAATTGATTATTCTTTAACTCTAAAAAATTAGTCTTATAAGATGGCTACAGTTTCACAAGAAAACATTGGACTCCAACACGAAAAAATTACAGTTCAACTTGATATTCATGATTATTTTCCTTCGTACGAAAAAGCATTGAAACAATATGCTAAAAATGCGAATATTCCTGGCTTTAGAAAGGGAATGGTACCATTAGGAATGATAAAAAAACAATACGGTCAATCTGTATTCAATGATGAAGTGCTTCGTATTGCAGGAGCAAAATTGGAGGAGCATCTTGTTTCAAATAAAGCTGAGATCTTTGCTCGACCTATTCCAGCAGCTAGCCAAGAAAATATTAAATTCGATATGAACAATCCTCAAGATTTTACATTTGAATTTGAGATTGGTACAAGACCTCTATTTTCTATACCACTTTTGACAGGTTCTGAAACAATGCCGTTCCATAAAATAATTGTAAGTGATGAAATGCTGAATGAAGAACTTGAAAAGCTTCAATACAAAGCTGGTAATATGACCGATCCAGAAGATGTTACCGGTGAAGATAATGTATTGAATGTAGTTTTTGAAGAAGTTGATGCTACTGACAATATTGTTGAAAATAGTATAAAAAAGGATAACTCACTTTTAGTTAAATATTTTAATTCAACTATTCAACAACAATTAATTGGGAAAAAAGCAGATGATTCTTTAATTATTGCACTCTCAGAATCTTTTGATGAAAAAATATTGCCAGCTATATTAAAGGATTTAGATTTAAATCCTACCGATGCTGAGGCTAAGACTAAAAGGTTTAAGATGCTAATCACAAAAGTAGGTTTAGTTGAGAAAGCTGAATTGAATACTGAATTTTTCGAAAAAATTTATCCTGGACGCAATATCGATACATTAGATGCATTTAAAAATGAATTAAAATCTGAAATTGAAAGTTATTGGAGAGTTCAGTCAAGAAACAGATTACACAATGAATTGTTTGAACGCTTAGTACATGAAACTTCTATCAATATTCCAGTCGACTTCTTAAAACGTTGGATGAGTGTTGGTGGTGAAACTTACAAATCACCAGAACAAGTCGAAAAGGAATTTGGAGGATTTGAACATCAATTGCGTTGGCAGTTGATTTCTGATAAACTAATTGAAGAATACAATCTTCAAGTGACCAATTCAGAATTAGAGGAAGCTGCTCGTGCACAAATTATTAGTTATTTTAGTCAAATGGGTTCGGTGCCAACAATGGATGCTGAATGGGTAGATCCTTTTATTAAAAAACAACTGGCTGATCGTAAGTTTACAGATGAATTGCATAATCGTATCGTTACGGATAAGTTGTTTTTTCAAATTGAATCTATGGTAAACTTGCAAGAGACAGAAATATCTTTAGATGATTTTTCAAACTTAGCTAGCAGTCATCATCACCATCATTAATTTAATACGCTGAATATTTTTAACTTTAAATTTTCACAAATAATTACCACCTTACAAAAGGTGGTTTTTTTATATTTACACATCAAAAATAGTTTTATGAAACAACTTTTTTTTCTTTTTTGTTTATGTATAAAGGTTCAATTGTTCGCTCAGGATGTTTCTCTTAAAAAAGATATTGTCTATTCGGATAAAGTACCTGTTTGTAAATTTTTGTCTATAGGGACTATAACCAATCAAGCCTATACAATTAAAAATATGCAAGATGAAGAACTTATTCTGATTGATCAATCTCAATTGCGAAATGCTGAAGGAAATGCTTTACTCCGTTTTATGTTTGCAGATATGCCAAAGTTAGAAGCATTTATGCCTGTTTCAATAGGTTTTAAAAAGCAATTAGCAAGGCTTATTGTTACGTATAATTTAATTCAAGATGGTAAATTAAATCCAAAAGGCGTAGATCGTTTTTGTAGAAATTACAATGGATATTTTATTTCAAATAGATTAACTTCTCATTTAGAACAAAGTCAGAATAATCCAATTTTTTCGAATCCAGAAAAAACTAAAGATTCAGAGCCAAAGCAAGAAGTTCCAACACCTGATCAACCTAAAGAAGAAGTTGTTGAAAGTGCCACTGAGATTTCACCTTCTCGCGATCAAGAGTATGAATTTCCAATCGTTGAACGTGATCCAGAGCAACAAGTATTTTTGAGTGGAACGACAATTAGACAAGATTTCAAAGATATTGGAACATATAGTGCTGAATCTAAAACTATTGAGAATCAAGAAGGATATTTACTGACTATAAAAGATATCAATGGTGTCAAAATAGCTGAAGCAACCTATACAAATGGTGCTGGAGAATGTGATTTGGTTACATTAAAAGATCAAAAAACAAGACGCGTTACAATACCGAAAGCTGACGTTTATACTGTTGTAAAAGATGTAGTGAGTAAATTATCATTTCTACTTTATCTTTAGGTTTATCTAATCAATAAAAGATCACCCTTAAGGATATAATCTTTATTCGAATTGAGACAACGATAAGTTAGAATATAGAAATAGGTTCCTATTTCGTTTTCTATGCCTTTAGTATTTCCATCCCAACTATCATTAATATTTTGAGCAGTAAATACGGCTTGACCCCAACGATTGTACACTATGAAATTTTTGATTTCGATACCAAAGGGATTCAGTATTTTGAACTCATCATTTTTTAAATCTTTATTAGGTGAAAATGCGTTTGGTAGAATTACATTATCGCAACAAGCTTTTTCAGGAACAACATATTTTCCAGTTAGAAAACAATTATTTTGATCAACTATTTTGTAAGTATATTCTCCAATTTGGTTGATTTCAAATATTCCTAAATTGTTAGTAATTGTGGTTGTATTTGATAATGAATATGTTTTAGTGCCCGTTCCGCCAATACAATCTATTTTAATGGTGTCTACTATATTTTGATCACATCCATTTCCAATATATGAAATGGCATTGACAACCATTTTTTCAGGTTCAGTGATTTGTACTACTGTTATATTGCTGCAACCATTTATATCAACAACTGTTACAGTATAAATTGCACTTACTAATTCAATGAAAATTCCATTTGAAGAAACTAAATTAGAGGGTGATAATGTATATTTATCAATAGTTGAGTTACTTGTAGCAATCACATTGATGGCTCCATCTGCAATGCCATGACAATTTAAATTAGTAACAGTTGCAGATTGAATAATAGGCGCATTGGGGTTTAATAATGTGACAGAAGAAGAAACAGTACAATTGTTTGCATCTTTGACAGTAACGGTATATGTATTAGCGGTCATACTGCCAAATGAGTTAGACGAACTAAACATACCTCCAATCGAGTATAAGAGTTGTCCAGTACCACCGGAAACTAAAATAGTGATTGATCCATCGTTACTTGGATTGCAATTTGGGTTTTGAATACTAATTGCATTAATGATGATTTGAGATGCTTGGGTAATTGAAGTTGTAGTTGACAATGAACAATTGTTCGCATCTGAAACTACAATAGTATATATACCAGCACTCAAGTTATTAAATAATCCTGTTGTGTTAGTTTGAGCTCCAGGGTTTAATGTGTAATTTAAAATACCAGTACCACCGGTGCCACTAACATTGATTTCTCCATTTTGAGCATTGTAACAATCTATATTTGTTGAAGTGAAGGTATTGATGATCAATGGATTCGGTTGTACTAATGAGATAGTAGTAGATGCGGTACAATTATTTGCGTCTGTAGCAATAATTGTATAAGTACCTGTATTTAAAGAAGAAAATTGTCCTGTTGTATTTGTTATATTTCCTGGATTTAGGGTGTACGTCAATGATCCGACCCCACCATTTGCATTTGCAGAAATTTGACCGTTTTGGTTTCCATTGCAAGTGATAGGTGTTGATAGTACACTTGACCAATTGATTGCTGCCGGATTTGTTAGTAAAACAGAACTTGTTATAGAGCAACCAACGGCATCGGTTATTGTGATTGTATAAGTGTTTGCATTTAAGTTATTGAATATGCCAACTGGGTTGGATATTGATCCAGGCTGCAATAGTTGATTCAAATTACCAGTACCTCCAGAGGCTAAAGATATAAGAGACCCATTGCTTGCATTATTACATGTAGGGTTTGAAGCGCTCAAAGTAGTATTCAAGGTTGTGATTGTTTGTGTAATCGTTGAAGATTGATTGCATGGACCGCTTACTGTAAGTGTAACATTATAGGTTCCAGGGGAAGAGAATACATGTAATGGATTAGCTACATTGCTCGTATTGGAGAGTCCCGAACTTGGATCGCCAAAATTCCATGAAAATCCTGATGGGCAAAGCGCAGATGAATTTGTAAACTGATATCCTAATTGTGTGTTTGTACAAATAGCGCTAAAGTTTGCGTTGTTTGATGGAGCCTCTCCAATAGTAATATCATCAAATGCAAAGCCGTCATAAGCATTACAAACAGTACCGGCGCCAAACGCAAATCGAAATTGCACACTTGGCTGACCTGCTAAATAGGACATACAATGTTGAGCAGTAACCCACCCACCACTACCACTTCCACCAAAGCATCCTGCTGAAGTAGGCAGTATGGTTCCGGCCCAACCATGTCTTGGGTTGGCTAAGGTATTTAATGCATTGATATTGGATTGGTTAAACCAATTTTCATTTAAACAATCAACAGGGTCGGTATTGGTTCCAACATTTAACCAGTTTATACCATTGTTTAAAGAGTATTGTAATATTGTTCCATCATATTGATTTTCACCTTCCCAATAGACTTTCATTTTAATATGAGGGAATTGAACATTCGTAAAATCAAAGCAAGGGCTATTGACATAAGAGCGTTGACCAAAATTATAAAACGCCCCATTCAATCCTCCAGTAACCCAACATTTGGTGCCATTACCTGCTGTTTGAATGAAACTTTTATTTGGTGTACCCCATGCCCAATCGCTACTTAGTCCCCCGTCTGTCCAACCAGCAGTTCCAGCTTCAAAACTTTCGTTATAAGGAAAGCTAGAAATTGTTGAGCCACATTGAGCATTGGATTGAAGGGCTGAAGTTATAATGATAAAAAAAAGGAAAATAGGGATTTTCATTAAGTGAATTGGTGATGAACTGCAAAAGTATTGATTTTGAATCATATAGAACGAAAGAGACACTCTATAGATAATAAAATAACGATTTTATCACATGGATAAAAGTTTATTTACTATGACTTTGTCTATGGGTAAATCGACAATATCCACGCTCAAGTCTTTGAGGTTGATCCAACGAAACAACACTTCTTCATGTCCTTCTAAACTGAAATTATGCTTTACTCTTTGTACATCAAATGTTAGATGTTCAGTTGGTTTGACAAGATAATAGATACTGATAATTTGTGTATCAACATGAAAAGCGGATGACTGAAAAAAGTCTGTGGTGTAAAAATGATCGCAAACTTCTATTTCCAAATTCAATTCTTCTTTCCATTCACGTTTTAAGCACTCCTTAATGCCTTCTCCATATTCAAGGCCTCCTCCAGGAAATTTTGTAAACTTAAAATCACCTATACGTTCATCACTCACTAGAATTTGATCTTGATCGTTGAGCCATAGGCCATAAACTCGGATATTGAAACGCGGTAGTTGCATGAAAGACAAGATTTAAAGTTATAAAGTGTAGTTCTTCAAAAACAAAATTACGATGCACGTTTTGTATTTTTTTATCTAGAAATCTATACCAACTAAAATCTTCTGATAGAAATTGAACAGAATTAATACTTTATGTACTAATATCTTTTATTTTTGGTCATTGATGTTTACCCATAAAAACAATATCTTACTTACGCCCATCGAATACCTAAAAGGCGTAGGACCACAACGTGGTGAATTGCTTCGCAAAGAACTAGGCATTCATACGTTTGGCGATATGTTGACTCACTATCCATTTCGCTATATGGATAGAAGTAGTTTTGTCAAAATCAAAGACATTCCTGAAGATGGTGCATATGTTCAAATTGTAGGTAAAATTGTGTTCTCTGAAATAGTAGGGACTGCTCGTGCAAGACGTTTAGTTGCATCATTTAAAGACGATACAGGTATGCTTGAACTAGTGTGGTTTCAAGGTATTTCATGGCTTGAAAAAGTGGTAGCCAATGGTGGTCATTTTTTAGTTTATGGCAAAGCCGTTCGATTCAATGGTTTTTGGAGTATCACTCACCCTGAATTGGACAAACTTGAATCTTTATCTCAAGATCAGTTTCAAGCATATCAACCTGTTTATCCTTCTAGCGAAAAGTTACGCGTGCGTAGTTTGTCTGGACGCAACTATGTGAAACTTGTACAAGGTTTATTCTTTATGCTTAATGCAAACAATATTCTTGAAAATTTACCGTCAGATGTTGTTTCTCATTTTCAATTATTACCACGGTATGAAGCCATTTGCATGATTCATTTTCCAACAGATCAAGCAACCCTTCAACGTGCAGTTTTTAGATTGAAATTTGAAGAATTATTTGTGCATCAAATTGGTATTTGCAAACTTAAACTCAATCAAAAATATGTTCATGGTTTTCGGTTTGAGAAAGTAGGTGATTTCTTTAATCAATTTTATGCAACCTACTTGCCATTTGAGTTAACAGATGATCAAAAAAAAGTACTTCGAGAAATTCGATTGGATACGCAAACAGGCGCTCAAATGAATCGCCTTTTGCAGGGTGATGTAGGTAGTGGAAAAACTATTGTAGCGTTATTGTGTATGTTATTAGCTATCGATAATGGATTTCAATCTTGCTTAATGGCACCTACCGAAATATTGGCTCAACAGCACCACGCTGGTATTACTGACTTGGTCAAAGATATGCCTGTTCATGTAAGTTATCTTTCGGGCAGCATTAAAGGCAAAGCAAGAAAAGAAGTATTGCGTCAATTGTCAATCGGCGAAATTCATATTTTAATTGGTACGCATGCCTTGATTGAGGATCCCGTTGTTTTTAAAAATTTAGGCTTGTGCATTATCGATGAGCAACATCGTTTTGGTGTAGCACAACGTGCCAAACTTTGGAAAAAAAATGTACTTCCGCCACATGTATTGGTTATGACAGCAACGCCTATTCCACGTACTTTAGCCATGACTAGTTATGGTGATTTAGAAGTGTCTGTCATAAAGCAATTACCTCCTGGTCGAAAGCCCATAACAACAATTCATCGCAATGAAATTCATCGAGCTAAGGTGATGGATTTTATTCGACATGAAGTCGATCAAGGCAGACAAGCATACATAGTTTACCCATTGATACAAGAGAGTGAAAAAGTAGATTATGAAAATCTTGAGGCCGGGTACGAACAAGTGAAGCAATTTTTTCATGCGCATACATACAATATTTGCAAGGTGCATGGCAAAATGCCACTCGAAGATAAAGAGCAAAATATGAATGCGTTTATTAAAGGTTATGCACATATTATGGTTGCTACTACGGTTATAGAAGTTGGAGTCAATGTTCCTAACGCGAGTGTAATGTTGATAGAAAGTGCTGAACGTTTTGGTTTATCGCAATTGCATCAATTACGAGGGAGGGTAGGCCGTGGAGCCGACAAATCGTATTGTATTTTGTTGACTTCGTCAAAACTTACAAACACAGGCCGAGAGCGCATGGAAACTATGGTCAATGAAACAAGTGGATTTGCGATAGCTGAAAAAGATCTTGAGTTACGCGGACCAGGCGAAATTGATGGTACTAGACAAAGCGGAACATTGGACTTGCATTTGGCTGATATTGTTAAAGACGTTGCCTTGATGGAAATAACTCGTAATGCTGCTATTGCGATTTTAAAAGAAGATCCTGATTTGCTGTTACCTCAAAATCAAAATTTACGATTGCATCTTTTGTCTAAAAAAGATAAAGAAATTTGGAGTAGAATTAGTTAATCAACTAACTATAAAATGCTTGTATTTAATCTTCCAAAATCTCTAGTTTCGATTTTGGTTTTCGTTCAGTCAACAGCTGAAACGAATTTAAAAATTTAAGTGATTCAGTTAATTTATCTATTGGATAAAAATCACCTTTTGGATCTGTAATAAATACAATGTGATCGACTTCTTGATCGGTAAAATAGACATTCATTTCAGCGCTTTCAGCTCGATTGGTTCCTATGTAAGCCTCACTTTCATCTTTGGCATAATAGATGCTTTCTGCGTTTTGATTGACATGTACATATTGTATTTTGTTTTCTGTGAAATACGCATCGATATAAGTGCCTGCCACTTGATCGTACAAGGTTTCAAATCCAGTTTCTGAAATGAGTAAGGCATTGTTGCGCAAATTCAATTCGGCTAATTTATTATTTACCGTATGGATAAAAATTGTATCAGCATTGGATTGTTGTTTTTTACTCCAAAGCACTGGTTTTTTATATAATCTAAACGTTGAATCTTGTTGGGAATATATTAAGCTATCACATACTGCTTGCATTGAATCTGCAAATAGTTTTACAGTATGATTTGCAATTATAATTTTTGGTTCTTCTTCACCTTCTAGAACTTTTGCTGTAGAGTCGGCATACAACATATTATAGGTTGTGTTTGTTGAGTTGCCTTTCTTATTGTTTGATGGAACAGGTATGCGTTTTAAGGTAATCAAATCTTTAATACGAACAGACATCATAGTATCAGAACGCATAAACAAACTGTCTTCATCATCGACAGTGATCAATTTAGGATTAACTGTAGCTAACATGAATTTTGAAAATTCATTGAATTCAACTACACCAGCTTTAAGTTTACTTTTTTGAACAGTATCAATAAATTCTACGTTGCCTTTCGCAATGGCATAACCTGTTTTTTTATTGTACTCTGTTGTTTGAGAAGTAAGGATACTTTTGCCACCTTCATTTTCTATACGTACATATCCTATCGCTTTGCCATAGCCTATAAGTTTATTGTATTCAGCTTCGTCAGAGGTGAGTTTGGTTTCGTTTTTAGTATCAATAATATATACATCGCCTTTAGCTTTTCCCATTCCTGTTTTGTCATTGTAGGTCAGCGTATTGCCAATAATGATTTGGTCTTCGCTTTCTACAGTTGTACGACTGGTAAAATTGGCTTGACTATTTTTAGAATCGTAGGTACCAGTCTTGGTATAAATAGTACTATTTTCCGTCACTATTACTGATTCATCTAACATTTTTACCACTTTGGTTTTGATATTATACGTTAGTTCTTTTGATTCAATATTGTATTTTTCATTGGTTACAAATACACTGTCTTTAAAATAAGTTTGTTGTGAATATCCATTGTAGTTTCCGCTAACACTGCTTACTGTTGTGCCTTCAGTTTGCAAAGTTCCTCCTTTGGTATACTTGCCTATTTTAGTTTTTATGTTGTAGGTTAGGTCTTGTGTGAACAATGTATTGGCACCATCTACTATACTTACATTGTCTTTCATGTATGCGGTATTGTTATTGCCTGTATATTTCATGTAATCACTATGGGCATTTGTACCGTTAGCTTTTAAAATATTTACATTCCCAAATGCTTCAACATAATTTTTTTCTAGATATAAAAAAGCGCTATCGCAGGTCATTTTTATGCCATCGTGTTCTATCACTACTGCGCCAATAAATCGTTGAAAATGATCTGTTTCATTTTTGACTATCTGATCGGTGTGCGTAATTCGAATTAGTTTTAATCCATTCGAATCTATTTCTACTGTCTGTGCTATTCCCTTCAATTGCATTGCGAAGAGGATAGCGCATAGCTGAACGATGTTTTTCATCAATGGATTAGTATATTATTTTTTGACAATGATTTTGACTAGTCATTTGCATTTGGTGCAGGCTGAGGGGGAGCTTCATTTTTATTTTTTTTGCCAAAAACACTGACATGAATATAACGGGATGGTCTAGCATTGATGTCGTACAATAAATTATTGGCAGTAGCTAAAGTGTTTTTTAAATTTTTATATAGTTTATCGTCATTCATCAACATTGCTATACTTCCTTTGCCATTGTTAACTTTTTCAAGTGTGACTTGTAAATCTTGAAGCGTGGTTTTTAATTCACCTACCGTTAATTCGAAATTGACTTTGCTTAAATTTTGAGTAGTCAATTCAGTGTTTGCCAATACTTTGTTTATGGTACTATTGTTTTTGTCTAAATTCGTTGCAAAGCTGTTTAAGTTACTGATCAGCGAATTGATTTTGGCGCTTTGTGCATTCAATGAATTTGAAAATTGTTTAAAATCACTCATTGTAGAATTTAAATTCGAAATGGTATTTTTTAAATTTTGTTGTGTGTTGACATCCAATATTGAATTGATGCTTCGAATGGTTGTATCCAAAGATGCTAAAGTCATTTTGGCATTATCAATCATTGGGCCTGCAGTTGCACCAAGACTTTCAATAGTACCTAATTCTATAGAGCCAGCTAACATATCGCCATCTTTTAGCAGTAAGCTTGAGGTGCCTTTTTGGATTGCTACAGCTTTTGTACCTAATAAATCGAGCGAAACAATAAGCGCTTTAGAATCTTGCGGTAACACAAGGGACTTATCTACATTCATTTCAACCAATATTTTGCCAGGATGTTCTTTTGATAACATCACTTTACTAACTGATCCAATATTAAATCCTTGCAATTGTACAAAGCTAGATGCTGTAATGCCTTGAACATTATCGTATTCTGCACGTATAGTCTTTGTGGAGGAAAATACCCCACTGCCTTTTAGGTAGTTATATCCAAATAAAAATAAAAGTATCGATACGATTCCCAATACTGCAATTTTAATTTCTTTTGATAGTCTTATGTTCATGTGCTGTTTTTATATTGCATTAGTTTTCGCCTAAGATGCGAACGGGTTCTTTTTCTGATTCTTCTTTATAAAATTTGATAGCTTTAAAAATAGATAAAGCTACTTCATTTTGTCCTTGTTCTGAGTTTAAATAACTTTCTTCTTCGTTGTTGTTCAAATAGCCAATTTCAACCAAAACACCCGGCATAGCACTACTGGCCAAAACTTGTAAGCTTTGTTGGCGAAGTCCTTCGGTATATCTGCCTTGATGTGCAAATTCATCATTCATTCTTGTGCCCAATACAATACTTTGAGTCAAAAATGCTTGTGAATATTGTGCTATAATGATAGGCGTCATGGGGTCATTTGGATCAAGCAAATCGTCAGAACCTTCAAAGTTTTCAGCATGTTCTCCTATAGCATTTTCCTTTTCACCTACACGGGTAGGTCCGCAAACAAGCACTAAAGTGCCTCTCACAGGCGAGTTTCGTTTAGGTGTAGAGTTGACATGAATAGAAATAAATAAGTCGCCTTTTTGCTGATTTGCAAATGCAGTACGCTCTTTTAATTCTGGATACCAGTCATATTCTCTTGTATATGCAACTTTGACTTCAGCTAAACTGTCACTGATCATTTTGCCGACTTTTTTTGCTACAGCAAGCGTGATATCTTTTTCATAGGAATAAACACCATGGCATCCTGGGTCTCTTCCACCATGGCCGGCGTCTATAATTACTTTGCGTAATTTCTTTTTGGCGCTTGCATGCTGGGGTTGCAGCACAAGTAACGCGCTGAAAAGTACGGTGAAAATGGTATAAATTAAGTTGATTTTAAATTTCATTGTTTTAATTATTAGAATTCTTTTAACCCTTCATATACATAAGGCAAAAATTGTTTCTTTACTTTTGTCGCAAGAGATCATGCTTGCACAGCGTAAAAATAGCCATAAAATCAAATTAAACGGAAGAAACTTCATTCCTATTTTCGTTATTTGCCTGCTATTTTTGAATTCCTTAACAAGCGCCCAAGTCCAAAAAATAACCTATGCCGATACTGTAAGTACCAAACTGGCATTGGATTCGCTCAAAATTGGATCAGATTCTATGACTATTATCAAGTTAGATAGTATAAAAGGAAGTTTTCCTGTGTCAAAAGATAAATTGGAGTCACAGGTTAAATATCAGTCAAAAGATTCGATTGTATACGATGCTAAAAAGAAAATCTTGTATCTACACAATGCAGCAGAAATCAGTTATGAAGAAATTAAAGTAAATGCGGATGTGATTTATTACAACCAAGATTCGAGTACATTGACCGCTTTAGAACTTAAAATCAATGAAGCAGACTCCTCTAAATCTCGCATTGCTCAAGGAATTGAATCATCGACCTTTTCGTCCTTGTTTTATAATTTTAAGTCCAAAAGAGCAATGGTAGAAAACGCTTACTCGCAATATGGTGAAGGTTTTATCTTGAGCCAACAAGTCAAACGAAACAACGACAATTCCATCAATGGCTATCATAATATTTATACAACCTGCAATGCTGAAGTACCACACTTTGGGATAGCTGCCAAGCGAATTAAAATAATTCCTAATAAAGTCGCCGTTTCGGGTTCGGCTAATTTGGTCATTGAAGAAATTCCAACACCTTTATACTTGCCATTTGGGATGTTTCCCTTGAAGCAAGGTCAACGAAGTGGGTTTAAATTGCCAACTTACGATATGAGTCAAAATTTAGGTTTTGGTCTACGGGAAGGAGGATACTATTTTGCCATCAATGATCATATTGATTTACTAGCCCTAGCCGATATTTATGCATTGGGCACTTGGCGTGCCGGGTTTGTTAGCACATATGCTTGGCGCTATCGCTTCAACGGCAATTTTTCGTTTAATTATGCATACAATAAAATAGGAGAAACCTACGAACCAGGCAACCAAAACAATCGAAATTTCTTTCTCACTTGGTCGCATTCTATTAATCCTAATGTCATGCCCGGAAGCAATTTTTCGGCCAATGTAAATATTGGGAGTAGTAAGTATCAACGAAACAATTCATATGATGCTAATTTGTACCTAAACAATAACTATTCTTCCAATATTTCATATTCTAAAACCTGGGAAGGTAAACCATTTAACCTCACTGCTGCTTTGCGACACAATCAAAATACAGCTACTCGTTTAGTGCAAGTTACACTACCGGAACTTAATTTTTCTGTGAATCAAATTTTTCCATTTCAATTGCGAAAAGACATTATAAAACCACGATGGTACGAAAAAATAGGGGCTAGTTATCAAGTTTCGGCTATCAATAGGTTGGATTTTTATGATTCTACGTTCAATATCAATAACCTCAATTTCAACGATTTTCAAAATGGAATTAAACATACTATTCCTATCAGTGCCAATTACAATGTCTTGAAATTTTTTAATGCTTCCGTATCTGCTAACTACAATGAATATTGGTATTCTGAAAAAATGTTTAAACAATATGATTTTAGCGAAAATAGATTGGATACAGTTTTGACGAATGGCTTTTTTACTGCTCGAGATTTTAATGTTGGGGCCAATATTTCTACACGAATTTACGGGATGAAATTATTTAAAAAAGGGGCTATTAAAGGTATTCGACATGTGTTGACGCCAGGTATCAATATCAATTACCGTCCTGATTTTGGGAGTAGTGGGTATAACTATTATTACAGTTCGTTTGTTAATCAAAATTATGCTAATAGTAGATTGTCGTATTTTGAGGGTGCATTACTGGGCGGTCCGCCAACTGGTAAAGTTGGAGGCATTGGGTTCAATTTAGGCAATACGTTGCAAATGAAAGTGCGCAGTAAAAAAGATACGACCAATGGGTTCAAAAAAATCAATATTATCGATGGATTAAACATAGCAGGATTTTACAATTTTGCAGTTGATTCTTTTCAATGGAGCAACATTGCGGTTTCTTATCGTACATCGTTGTTTCAGACCATCAATATTTCGGGCGGGTTGAGCTATGATCCTTATGCTATAGATAAAACGACTGGTTTGCGAAAAAACGAATTGAGTTACAATGAAAACCGGCAATTGATGCGCTTCGAAAATGCTAATTTTGCATTGGATGCAAGTCTGCCAGTAAAGAAAACAACAGCAGTGTCAAAAGCAGATGATAACCAACGTCAAGCAATAGGCAATAACTATGCTGGCTATGCCGATTTTAATATTCCCTGGACTATGAATATTCGCTACAATGTTACATTTCGAAAAACATTTTTAGTGGCTTCGCAAAAAGACACTATGATTACAAATCAAGATTTGAACTTTTTTGGCGATGTAAATTTGACTACCAAATGGAAAGTCGGATTGAGAAGTGGTTATGATTTTAATCAGAAAAAAATGAGTTTTACATCTTTCGATATATACCGCGATTTACATTGTTGGGAAATGAGGTTAAATTTGATACCATTTGGCGAACGCCGAAGTTATAACTTTGCATTGAGTGTAAAATCGGCCGTATTACAAGATTTGAAACTTGTTCGCAGAAAAGATTTCAGGGATTTTTTATAAATCAAAAGCCAATTGAAGGGTAAAGTTTCGAGGTGGAGCTACTAATGCTGGCCGTTCGGAGTAGACTGTATTCAACGAATTCTTGACTACAAAAGCTAATTTGACTTGTGACGTAAATTGGTATGAAATTCTTAAATCAAGTATAAACGCACCTTTGTTATATTTTTTTCTGAAGGTTGAAATTGTACTAGGAAGCCCAGTTCCAAGTTCAAAGAGTGTTCCAAATACATTTTCTTTTGGTTTTGAATTGGCGAAAACAGCATCAATATTTTGCATAAATGAATTGTACAAAATAGTCGAACCGAAAGTTACTTTTCTAAAGGTGTTTTCAAGATCAAACTTCACACTATGTCTGTATCGGTATTTGAGTGTTTTGGTGTCACCACTGATATTGGCCATGATAATAGAATCTGGATTGAGTTGTGTTGGGTTCATATAGGTGTATCCCAAGGTTATTCTAGAATTGATTTTACCAATTTTGCCTTGCCCCATCATAGACAAATCTATGCCATTGATTCGTGTAGAACCCACATTGATAGATTTAAACCCAAGATATTTTGAAGGATCTATAACCTGCGTCAAGGTTGAATCTAGAGGTAAATGCAAACCGAAATTAAACTCCATCATGTTTTGATATTCAGTCCAAAATATAGCTATATCCATAAAGCCTGTCCAAGAACCAAGCTTAAATCCTTGTTTGAGTCCGAGTTCAGAGCTCCATCCTGTTTCAGATTTTAAATCTGGATTTGGGAAAACTTGTGATGCTCCAAAACTTGTTCGGATATAACGCTCTGCGATAGAAGGGTAGCGGTAGCCTTGTCCAAAGGAAGCGCGAAGGAACGTTGCTTTTGCTACCTCGTAGTTTGCACCTGCTCGCAAAACAGGTTTTTGTTCAGTCGTTAGCGCATCCACTTGATTAAATTCGTAACGAGCACCAATTGATGTCCATAAATCGCCAAATTTCTTTTCAAGTTGTACATAAGGAGCTGTGTTTGATATCGTATGGTTTCCGTACAATTCACCCACAACATCGCTATGGCTTGTTACGATACCAGATACAATATTGACATTGTTGAGCCACTTGCGATCGCTTTGAAATGATTTTTGAAATTGGTATTCACCAAAAAGTGTATTGGCTTGAGAGGATTGCTGTTTTTCAGGTATATCGTTTTGACTTCTAAAATAGCGCGTTCGTAAAATGTGCTTTGCGCCACCTTTGGTAAACCATGAGATGTAAGGATCTACATTCATTCGAAGCCCATTGTTTTTGTTTATTGTTGTAGTCGCATCGTCTAAGCCGCCGAAGGGTTGGTAATACTTTGTGCCACTGCTGTCGGGTTGCCAAAAAAAGAATGTTTGACTTTTGTTTTTCTGTACATTGGTGTTTAAGCCTACAGTTAGTCCATCTACTTTTTTAAAGCGATAGCGTAAATTCAAATTGACACGACCTCGGCGGTTTAAATCGCCTTGTAAATAAGAATCTTCGCTATACCATGCTGAGCCTAATACCATATCCAATTGACCAAACTTTTGCGCATGCATAAAATAACCGCCCTGAAATCCAGGTTGTTGTTTATTCCACCATTTCCACGATTTATCTTGTGGATTGCCGTACATGCCATTGTATAGCATAACTTTCGTTTTAGGTTTATTACGTGCAAATCCAGTTCTGAAATTGATGACACCATTCAAAGCTGAAGAGCCATACAAGGAAGATGCTGCACCTTTTAGTATTTCTACTTGCTCGCAGTTTTCTAGCGGTAAAAAATCCAATTTAGCATCGCCTGCATCGGCAGTCAAAATAGGCATATCGTCCACTAAGACCATGACGCGACTACCAGCACCATAACTCCACCCCGAACCGCCACGGATATTGACTTGGTTTTCGATAATATCTACACCGGGTACTCGCTGCAAAGCATCATCCATGGAATTGTTTGCTGTATTGAGAATTTGAGCAGGTTTAAGGACTTCTATTGATACGATTTCCTCGGCTACACGTTTCTCAAATCGACTTCCACTGACCGTAATTGTATTCAGTTCTTTTGTTTTGGCTAATAAGTTGAGTTGAAGAGTTTGTGTTTCATTTTCAGTCAATTTTACTGTTTTTCGTTGTTCGTAATATCCTGTATAGGAGCAAATAAGTTCTACCATACCGCTTTTTGTCTTTAAAGTAAATTCGCCATTGGCATTTGAGCGAGTTCCTGTATTGCCAATACGCAAACTGACGCCAGCCAAGGGTTCTTGAGACAGACTATCTCTGATTATACCTTTGAGTATGCTATTTTGAGCTTGACTATACATCGAAAAAAATACACATACTATGGAAAAGAAAATTTTCATGCCGCTAATAATTTTGAGAAAAGTATGAAAAGATTATCTTTATCGAAACTTTTTATATGAAAAAATTAATTTTACCAATTTTGTGTTGCCTTTTTGCAACTTCAATTCAAGCTCAAACAGCTTGTGTACCAGGTACACTGACAAAACCTCAATCAGGCTATATTATACCAGATAGTGCAACGAATTTCAACCATGCATGTGTTGACATGTATTATGAACAGTTTATTTATATCAAAGCGCCAAAAGATACAGCTTTGGGGCCTGTTCCAGCTACAGTTGATTCTTTTGTAGTGAATAAAAATGTATTGGGTTTACCTCCAGGTTTGGTTGTAGAAGCAGTACCTGGTTTTATACCGCCTAGTCCTGGAAATCCTAAAACAAATTTTGATCGATTAATCATCAAAGGCGATTCACTTGCATGTATCAGAATTAGCGGTACAGTTCCTGCCGGAACAACTCCATCTATATATAGTCTCACAATTGAAGTTCGCGCTTACTTAAAAGTTTCTGGAATAGTTCCATTAGACACTGCATCAAATATCGGATACTATAAAATTGATGTCAAAGGAATGCCTTGTTGGCCTGCTGCTGTCAATGATTTGGATGTTTATGGCTTCGAATTGTTAGACAATGCGCCAAATCCGTTTTCTGAAACTACTACCTTGTCGTTTAATTCTTCAAAACAAGAGCAATATCAGTTGAGTGTATTGAATTTGTTGGGCGAAAAAGTGTATCAAACTACATTTCAAGGTATTTCGGGTAAAAATTATATTCGATTGGATGCTTCGCAATGGGGCAGTGGTACGTACATGTATTCAATAAGCAATGGAAAGAATGCAAGAACAGGCAAATTGCAAGTCATAAAATAATAAAAAAGAATTCTACAAGAAAATCCTACACATATCGTGTGGGATTTTTTACTTTTACGCCCAAAATAAAGCCATGAGCGAAATTATATCTACAAGTAAAGCCCCGCAACCTGTTGGTGCGTATCCGCATGCAAGACGAGTTGGAAACCTATTGTTTTTATCTGGCATAGGACCACGAAAGCCTGGCACAGACGAAATTCCAGGTTTGAAGTTGGATAAAAATGGTAATTTTCTTGAATTTGATTTTGCGGAGCAATGCAAGTCAGTATTTGACAATGTGCGCATTGTTCTCGAAGAAAGTGGCAGTAAATGGGAGAATTTAGTGGATGTGCAAGTCTTTTTGGTTCATATGAAACGTGATTTTCATACCTATAACAAGCTCTATGCAGAATATTTCAAAGATGCTCAGCCTTGCCGAACGACAGTTGAAATTAATAGTTTACCTACACCAATAGCCATTGAGTTGAAATGCATCGCAACCATCGATTAAGGCTTTATCTTTTCTTTGCATAATATTTAACGTAAAACAATTCACCTTACTTAGTTAGCTTTTTTTATATTTGCTACTTATCTACAAAATAGAACTATGAGTTATAACAAAATTAATAACATTGTTGGCTGGGCTGTGACCCTCATTGCTTGTACTGTTTACATGATGACCAAAGAGGCTACGGTCAGTTTTTGGGATTGTGGCGAGTTTACAGCTGGAGCTGCCAAATTGGAAGTTGTGCACTCCCCGGGTGCGCCTTTGTTCTTGATGATAGGCCGTTTATTTGTCATTGTTTTTGGCATGCAAAATGCAGGAATGGCTTTAAATACGCTGTCGGCTTTGTCTAGCGGATTTACAATTTTGTTTTTATTTTGGACGATAACACACTTTGCAAAGCGCATTTTGATCAAACAAAATGAAGAAATGTCGCAAAGTAACTTAATTAAAATCATGGGAGCTGGCGTTGTAGGTGCTTTGGCTTACACGTTTTCTGATACATTTTGGTTTTCAGCAGTTGAAGCAGAGGTATATGCGATGTCCTCTTTTTTAACTGCATTGGTTTTCTGGGCTATTTTGAAATGGGAAGACCGCTTGACCAACACACACGATCCGCATGCTGACCGTTGGGTATTGTTGATTGCATTTTTAATGGGTTTATCTATTGGTGTCCATTTATTGAATTTGTTGACGATTCCTGCTATTGTCATGGTGTATTACTTTAAACGTTACAACGTGACTAAAATGGGAACTGTTTGGGCATTTTTGATTGGTTGTGTTATAACAGGAGTCGTACAATATGGCGTCATTCAAGCTGTTCCTATCATTGCTGCTAAAATGGATATCTTATTTGTCAATTCATTTGGATTGCCTTTTAGTAGTGGTGTGTTCTTCACCATTATCTTGTTAGCTATTTTGATTTTTGTTGTGTTGAAATGGGCAAAGTCTTCGAATCATTATTTTGTTCACTTGGGTACTTTATGTTTCATGTTTATATTGGTAGGTTATTCTACTTTCTTTCAAACCATTATACGTTCAAATGCTGATGTGCCAATTGATATGACTAATCCAGATAATCCAATCTCATTGATTAGCTATTTGCAACGTGAGCAATATGGTAAAGTGCCATTGATTACAGGACCCGATTTCAACAAACAACCAACTGGAATGAAAGATGGTAAAATGATGTATTGGAAAGGTGAAAAAACATACGAAGAATTGGGCGAGAAAAAAGATGAATATACTTACCGTTCCGAAGATACCCGTTTGTTTCCACGTATTTGGGATGGTAATGATCCTAATCATGCCAATTATTATAAAAATTATTTACAACTCACTGAAGGTGAAGATGCCTCTAGCGCTGATAATCTTAAATTTTTCTTTGGATATCAAGTCAATCAAATGTGGTGGCGCTATTTCTGTTGGAATTATATAGGTCGTCAAAATGATATACAAAATATTCAAGGCGAACCACAAAATAGTAATTGGTTGAGTGGTATTTCGTTTATCGATCAAATGTTTGGCCGTGGCGATATCAGTAAAATGCCAGATGCATTTAAGCATAATAAAGCACGAAATGAATTGTATTTCTTGCCATTTATTTTAGGATTGTTAGGCTTGGTTTATCATTATACCCATGACAGACGAAATACGTTAATAGTTACATTACTATTCTTCTTTACTGGATTAGCTATTGTAATCTATCTAAACAATACACCGCTTCAGCCACGTGAGCGTGATTATGCTTATGCTGGTGCTACTTATGCATTTGCGATTTGGATAGGTTTGGGTGTTATGATGGTTTCGGATTGGTTTAAAAAACTAAAACTTGGAGCAATGTCACCAATGGCTGCTACTGCGCTTTGTTTGCTTGCAGTTCCGGTTTTGATGGCTACTAAAGAGTGGGATGATCATGATCGTTCTAAGAAAACATTACCATTGGCAACAGCAAAAAATTATTTAAATTCTTGCGAACCCAATGCTATTTTATTTACCGAAGGTGACAATGATACTTACCCTCTATGGTATGCACAAGAGGTAGAAGGGTTCCGCAATGATGTTCGTATTGTCAATATTAGTTTATTAGGAATTGATTGGTATATCGACCAATTAAGATACGCAGTCAATAAAGCAGCTCCAGTGAATTTTATTTGGAAGCCTGAACAATATCGTGGTGAAAAAAGAAACTATATTCAATATGATCCAAATAGCGGTATTCCTCAAGATCAATACGTAAACTTAAATGAAATATTAAATTATTTAGGAAAAGGTGATATACCTGGAAAACCAAATGCATCAAATCAATTTCCTACGAAAAACTTCTTCATACCAGTAGACAAAGCTTTGATAGCTCAAAATAAAGTCATGATGCCGGGAGATACATCGTTAGTTTTAGATCGAATTGAATTTTCGCCATTAGGCAATAAAAATGTAGCTTACAAAAACGATCTTGCCATTTTAAATATCCTAGCAGCCAATGCATGGAAGCGTCCTATTTACTTTGCAAACTCTATCGATCCAGATCATTACGAAGGATTACAAGAGTATTTGCAATTGGAAGGATTGGCATATAAATTAATACCAGTTCGTACACCAGGTTCGTCAGCTAATACACCATTGAAAGTTAATATTGAAAAATGTTTGGATTTGATTTTAAACAAATTTGAATTTGGCAATGCTCATTTAGGCACTGTTCACTACGATCAAACCAACCGTAGAATGTTAAACACACCTCGTGTATTGGCATTCCAATTGGCCGAAAACTTAATCCGTTTGAATCGTAAAGAAGATGCCATGAAAGTTATCAATCATGTATTGAAAAATATCCATGAAGATTCTTATCCAACAGTCATCACACAAGAAGATAAAACCATGATTTTAATGGCTGATGCTTGTATAAAAGCTGGAGGAAAAGTAGAAGCAAAAATGATTACAGACAAATTAATCAAATTTACAGAAGACGATATTCAATACATGAATTCATTGCCTGAGGATAGAAAACAATTTAAATTGGATGATTGTCAGTTTGAATTGACAGCTATGAACTTTTTAGCCAACGAAGCCAATGCAAACAACATGACAGATATTGGGAAAGCAATAGGTGATAAAGTCAATAAATTAGCACAAACTATTCCAATGCCTCAACCACAACGTTAGAATTCTATGTACACAGCATCTATAAAAGAACAAAAATTCGAAATTGATTTTGAAGGTCAAACAACATTGAATGGAGAAAATGTAATGCACGACTTGAGCCGAACGGCTGATGGTGCATATGTTCTCACGATGAATGGTGTCAAAACCATTGCGGATTTGGTACGTATTGACAAAGAAAACAAACTAGTTGTATTGCGAATTGCTGGTACTAAGTATCAGATACAGTTGAAGGAACCTATTGATATTTTGCTCGAGAAATTAGGGATGAAAAATATGGGCGCTAAAAAGATGAATAATCTGAAAGCACCAATGCCGGGTTTGATCACTAAAATAATAGTGAAAGAGGGAGACGAAATCAAACAGGGAGAACCACTCTTGATACTGGAAGCCATGAAAATGGAAAATGTATTTAAAGCTGCTGCTGATGTAAAAATCAAATCCATAAAAATAGCTGAAAAGCAAGCCGTTGAAAAAGGGGCTGAATTGATTACATTCGAATAACGACTACTATCTAATGAAAAAAAGTATCTTACTGTTTTGTGTTATTTTACACACCCTGATTGTTCAAGCCCAGCAAGCCTATGTTTATTTGGAGCCAATCAAGGGGATACCATGCAAAGTTATTTTGAATCAGATGGAAGTAACATTCATGACTAAAAATTATTTTTTAGTTACACTCGAAAAGGAAGGTGAGCAAAACTTTGAAATCGTATTTGGAAACAATACCTATCCAAAACAAAGTTTTGTTGTAGACGCAACTCAAGGCGGTGCATATGGCTACAAATTAGCCAAAACAGGCGAGGATAAATTCTATTTGCTTGATTTAGTCAATAACGGTAAAATTATTGAAACCAATACTTCTGTAAATATAGGATTAACAACAGAAGACAATATAGTTCAGTTTTTTGGTCCGACTACGACTGCTAACATGATAGTTCAAAACGATGATAAGCGTAAGCCTAAAAATCGCAAGCTAAAGCAAACTGCGAAGGAAATGAATGCGCTACAATCGGAGTTGAGTACCGCTAAAAAAGAATATGGGATTGTAGAAGTGATTTCGTCAAATACAAATGATACAGAACCTAAAACAAGTAAAACAACAACGTCTGATAATATAAATACAAAAGCGAAAGAAAGTGGGGTATCAAGATGTAGTACTTTCTCAACCGAAACTGAAGTCAATACGTTTGTAGAAAAGTTGGATCAAAAAAACGATGATGAATCCAAACTGATTTTGGTGAAAAAAAGAAGTTTTACAGGATGTCTTAAATCGAGTCAAGTCTATGCAATTGCACAGTCATTCAATACACAGTATGGCAGATTTTCGGCAGTCAAATTTCTGAAATCACAAATGGATGAGGCTGAAAGCTTGATAATACTTGAACCCTTGTTTAAAACAGAAAGTTATAAATCAAAATTGAGGGAGTTGTAGATAGTGAAGTGATATTAATTCGTGAAGTGATATTAATTCAATGATATAAAATCGAATAATTATTTAAACAAAAAAATCAGAGTTAGAACATCGCTTTCGCATTGTTTTTCACTCTGATTTTTTGTTACCCGACCTGGATTCGAACCAAGACTAACAGTACCAAAAACTGCTGTGCTACCTTTACACCATCAGGCAATACCACTTCGAATTGCTTCGTTGGGAGTGCAAATATAGGTAGATTTTGAAAACTAACAAATCCTATTGTAAAATTTCCAAAACTTTATTTGTTGTACGTTCAATTTCGTCGAATGTATTGTGTTTGCTAAACGAAAATCTTATGGGTACCGCACTATGATGAGGGTAGGCAGCTTTAATAACATGGCTACCTCCTTGGGCGCCACTGCTACAAGCGCTACCGCCCGAAACAGCTATGCCAGCGACATCAAGGTTGATACTCAGCATTTCGGTTTTTTCATTCAGTGGAAAACAAGCATTTAATACTGTATACAAACTGTTTTGTAAATCCCCATGAAACGTAATAGAAGGTATTTTAGCTATTAATTGTTCTATCATTGCCGTTTTGAGCGATTGAATATAGGTTTTATCTTCGTGGTGATGAATTGTTGCTAATTCAAGCGCTTTAGCAAAACCTACTATGTTGGCTACATTTTCGGTTCCAGATCGCATATTTCGCTCTTGCGAACCACCATGAATAAAAGGTTTGATTTGAATGTCTGAATTTATATAAAGTAAACCAGATCCTTTTGGTCCATGAAACTTATGTGCTGAAGCACTCAAGAAATGAACAGGCAATTCAGATAGATTGAGTGGGAAGTGAGCTACTGTTTGAACCGCATCGGTGTGAAACAGTGCATTGTTTTTTTGGCAAAGTTCCCCTACATAGCGAATGTCTGTCAAGTTGCCTAACTCATTGTTGGCATGCATCAAACTGACTAAGGTTTTTTCTGTACTTGCTGCAAGTACATTTTCTAGACTCACATAATCGATATGGCCATCGTGGGTTAGGGAAACATGACTAACCTTACAAAGCCCTAGGGACGCCAAAAAATCGGCTGTATGTAATGTTGCATGATGTTCGATGGGTGATGTAATGATGTGTTTGATACCCATATCTCGAATGGCTGCATGTAGTATAGTGTTGGTACTTTCTGTGCCGCAACTTGTAAAGAAAATCTCGCCAGGTTTTGCATTTAAAATAGAAGATATTTCTTTTCGAGATTTTTCAATAGCTATACGTGACTCTCGTCCAAAGCCATGTATGGAAGATGGGTTACCGTAATGAGTAGTCAAATAAGGCATCATAGCCTCAAGTACTGCAGGGTCTAAAGAAGAAGTGGCAGCACTGTCAAGATATATTCTGGACATATGTGGTGTGTATATTTGAATGCAAAATTAATGGAATTAATCCAAGGGTTTGAATTCAAATTTTGGGCTACCTTTTACGCCCATAGGGCTATAAAAATCGATAAATCGAAGTTTGAACAATGCATTGCTTCTCGATTTGATGATGTAACTATAAGACGGTACTACAGTATAGATATTGTTATCGATATTATAGCTTTTCCAATCAAAACCTATGATGTCTCGGCGAGTAGATAAAGGAAAAGACTGTGCAATTTCTTTCGTAATTGAATTGTAGCCAGTAAGGGAATCCTTATAAGCTGAAGTGCCATTGGGATTTAACAAAAAGCCATTGACAATATAAGGTAATGGCGGATTTTGGTCATAAAAGGTATAGCTGTATAGCGTAGCTTGAATATCCCAAGTGTTTTTATCGGGTTCAACACCATCGACGGTATTTAATAAGGAAAACGAAAAATAAGTGAAGTTTTGATTTTTGTTTTTCAATACAGTTATAGAAGCAGGAATGGACGTGTTGATATCGCCAATGTCTATTTTGTATTGGAAAGCATCTTCATAGGTTATTTTTAATTTTCGTAATTTTTTACCTTCTTTATCTAACCGGATAATATAGACTTCGTCTTTATTTTTCCATTCGCCAATAGCCAAAGAGTCCAATTGACCACAAGGTTGGTCTATCTTCCAGCGTTTGAGTGCATTTATCGTGTCACTTATTCCCACTTTACTAAAATCACGTTGACCAGTAGCGAAAGCAGCCATGCCTTTTCCGCCGTTTAGAATGACTGCATGTTGGTTTTCTCCGGTTTCAAAACCAATATCCCATTGGTCGTAGCGACTGATGTGGACTATTTTTTGTTCTTTAAGACTATAGAAATACTGAAATTCGTAGTTTTCACCCATTTCTAATTGAACTACAGAACCATCACCTTTTGGAGGTAAGGAAATGGGCTTGTCTTTTTTTTCGCACGAAGACAATGCGAAGAGTGTGAATGATAAAAATATGAATGCGTAGAATTTCATGTGTGAGTGCAAATTTCAGCAATAAATGTGACATTGTTCTCATTTTGAAGCATGAGAAATATCATAGGATTGTCATATTTTCTCGGGAATGTCTTTAAAATGTGGAGAAGTGTAAAAATCCCGAATAAAACTGGACTTTAAGGTCTTGAGGAGATTCCCTGTCTGCTTGAAGCATTCAGGCAGGAAACCGCAATTCAATTTTTTTAAATAAAAAATCCTGATTCTACAGAATCAGGATTTAGAGGTCTCGAGCGGATTCCCTGTCTGCTTGAAGCATTCAGGCAGGGAACCGCAATTGAATTTTTTAAATAAAAAAACCTGATTCAAAAGAATCAGGTTTTTAGAGGTCTCGAGCGGATTCGAACCGCTGTGGAAGCTTTTGCAGAGCTCTGCCTAGCCACTCGGCCACAAGACCATCGGGGTGCAAATGTAGTATATATTTGAGAATTAACAAGCAGAGAAGAAAACAATTTTTTAAAGCTAATTTATTTGAGATAGTCTATAGTTCTTAAGCACATTTTATGGTTATTTGAATTCAAGGCCATCAAACGATTTATATGAATCTTGAAAAAGGGTATAAAAATCTTAAAAAACCACAATACAAATGCCTTAATTTTACTTTTTAATATACAAGTATGGAAAATCAACAAATTGGAAATTCGGAGTTAATACTGACGAGTGATGGACGAGTCTATCATATCAATTTAAAGCCCGAAGATTTGGCTTCGACAGTTATTACAGTCGGCGACCCGGATAGAGTAACTGAAGTGTCAAAGTATTTTGACGAAATAGAATTCAAAATACAACATCGTGAATTTGTAACCCATACTGGACGAATAGGAAAGAAAAGATTGACGGTTTTGTCTAGTGGAATTGGTCCTGATAATATTGATATCGTGATGAATGAATTAGACGCATTGGTCAATATAGATTTAGAGCAACGTATGGTAAAGCCCGAACTGACATCGTTGAACATTATTCGAATGGGTACTTCTGGGAGTTTGCAAGGCGATATTCCAGTGGATAGCCTTGTAGCTTCGAGTCATGGTATTGGATTAGACAATGTGTTGCAGTATTATGAATTAACTCAGACAGACCATGAATTGGCTTTGCAAGATGCATTTGTCAATCATGTACAACTAGCGGATAGTGCCATCAAACCCTATGCCGTAGAAGGTTCTAAAGATATTTTATCATGGTTTGGAGATGATTACCACAAAGGCATTACAGTTACTTGTCCGGGTTTTTATGCGCCACAAGGAAGAGTTGTGCGTGCGCAATTGAAATTTCCAGAGTTAGTTAATCGTTTATCTAGTTTTGTGTTAGAAACAAATCGAATCACCAATTTTGAAATGGAAACCTCAGCCATTTTTGGATTAGGAAGAGTACTTGGACATCATTGTTTGGCTGTCAATACCATAGTTGCGAATCGTGTTCATAAAACTTTTACGCAAGATGGTAAAAAAAGTGTAGAAAATATGATTCAAAAAAGTCTTGAAATTTTAGCCAAACATTAATCTATAATGAACATACATTTTTACAAATACCAAGGCACTGGAAACGATTTTATTATGTTGGATAATCGAACAAGCGTTTATGACGGATTAGATTTGAATCAAATTAAATTTTTGTGCGATCGACATTTTGGAATTGGTGCTGATGGGCTCATGTTACTCAATACCTCTAATGAGTATGATTTTGAAATGAAGTATTACAACAGCGATGGCAACGAAAGTACCATGTGCGGCAATGGAGGACGTTGTATGACGGCCTTTGCAATGCAACTCAACGTGATAAAAGACGAAGCTAGATTTGTAGCCATTGATGGCGAACATATTTCGTATATAAATGAGGTTGGGGACGTGCGATTAAGAATGAATGATGTGCAAGGACTGTCAATGCATGAAACCTATATGCAACTCAATACCGGCTCGCCACATTATGTTTATTTTACAGAAGATGTTAAGGACTTTGACATGAAAAAAGAAGGCGCTTTGATTCGTTACAGTCCTTTGTTTAAAGAGGAGGGCATCAATGTCAACTTTGTGGAGCAACTGGATTCTAAATCTATTTTTGTTCGAACGTATGAACGTGGTGTGGAAGACGAAACGTTATCTTGTGGAACTGGGGTTACAGCTAGTGCATTGTGTTTAATCAAAGATCAAGCTGGTCAACATACAATATCAATTCAGACATTGGGTGGCGCATTGCGTGTAGAATGTCGAAATCTTGATGGACAAAATTTTGATGAAATTTGGCTTTGTGGACAAGCTAAATTTGTATTCGAAGGGGATGTTAAAGTTTGATAATTTTATTCAATGAAGTGAATTAAAAAAAGCGTCTAAATTTTGTAAAACCTAGACGCTTTTTTATATTTTCTAATTGATGATTAATGTTCCACTTATTCCTTAATGAATTTACCAACCCATTTTTTGTCATGAGCGTAAAGTGAGATGAAATACATCCCTTTTGCCCAGTCTGCAACAGGGATTTCTATGTGTGATGTTTTAATTTCTTTATTAGAATATAGGAGTTGACCTGCCACAGATCTGATTTCAATATTTGAAATAGCTTCGGTTTGATTCAAGTCGATATTGAGATTAGACGTTGTCGGATTTGGATAAATCATTATGCCATTTAGGGAGTTGATTTCGTCAAGTCCTATTCCTGTTACTGGTCTACATGTAGAAGTGTCACTGCAGCTATTGATTGTGACGATGACAGCATAACTTCCATTTGATGTGGCGGTATAGCTTTGGTTTGTTGCACCTGCAATTGGTGCGTTAGTGGCACAATTAATCCATTGGTAAGTTGTAGGCGCCGTTGCAGCAGATGTCAATACTGCACCAGCTTGTGTTACTGCGATGTTAGGTGATAAAATAGTCAAGTTTAACGTGATGGTACTATCGCAACCAACTGAATTTTGTACGATGTAAGAATATGTTCCAGAACTTGTATAAGTTTGACCATTAAATACATAAGATTGACAAGCACCAACATTTTGTGTTGAACTTGTCGGCTCTTTGATTTCTAAATCTAAATCTATTACACTGTCACAACCTTGAGCTGAAGTATAATAAAAGCTATAAAACCCGGATGTTGTATAAGTTTGACCGTTAAATACATATGGGCCACAGTTGCTGACAAAACTTAAATTATTCACAGAATTATTGATGGTTAAATTCAATGTAACCGTGCTGTCACACCCACTTGCATTGGAGAATACTTGCGTGTAAATACCCGAATTAAATAAGGGTTGGTTGCCAAATAAGTAAAAATCGCAAGCTGTTGATGAAATTGATGAAGTGCTTGGTGTGCCAAATGATAAATTAATTGTATAGTTACTATCACAGCCTGCTGCATTTAAATAGTTTTGAGTATACGTACCAGCAGTAGAATAGGTTTGCCCATTGAATACAAACGGTGTACCGTTGCATTGCACTTGATTAATAACCGAGTTCGTACTTCCTATCGTTAAGGCTAAATTGACTAAACTGTCACATCCACTTGCGCTTTGAAAAATCTGTGTGTAGGAACCTGAGGATGTGTATGTCTGTAGGTTAAGTGTGTAACTATTACAATGATAGGCTGTTAAATTAGTAGTTGAAGGATTACACATATCCCATTTAAAATTAAATTGATCATATCCACTTGCAGAAATGGACGTTAAATTGTTTGTTGCGGGACCTGGATTAAAATCAACTGTTCCGCCGAATAAGCCAGTTAAATATATATTTCCATTGGCTGCTACTTTAATGTCAAAACCACCATCAGCTGAAATATCTCCGATGTTTTTTGCAAGGATAAAGCTTCCGTTTTCATCGTATTTTGAAACAAAAATATCATAATCTCCGGCTGAGGTTAAATTATTTATGGAATTACCTGGATCGAAATCAGCTATGCCATCGAAATAACCAGTCAAATAGATATGTCCCTGATTGTTGATATCGATATTTTCTGGGTAAGTATATCCATTTCCATCTATTTTTTTAGACCAAACAAAATTGCCCGAAGAGTTAAGTTTGAGCATTAAAATGGCGTCATTTTGTGCAATTAAATTTACCACGTTTGCGCCAGGGTCAGTGTCTAAGGTGTCAGTGAAGGTAGCTGTAATATAAGCATTTCCAACTAGGTCAGTAACTAATCCTTCAACATTTTCATAATTGTTATTCCCTAGTTTTTTGGCCCATATAAAGTTTCCATTCGAATTTAATTTTGTGATATAAATGTCATCCGTTTGTGAAGCGGATAAAATTGTTTGACCAATACCTGGATCAAAGTCATAGGTCCCATAAAATGTTCCACTTGAAAAAATATTGTTGTTTGCATCTGTGGTTAATTGGTATGGATTGATGTAGTCGGAGCCTAAAAATGCTTTAGCCCAAACAAAATTGCCA
>Ga0247831_1002484_pt1 | contig 29760 bp, 34 predicted proteins | sample LaCruzMarch2015__9_FD_192406 | JGI IMG/M metagenome (GOLD analysis project Ga0247831, IMG submission 192406) | Freshwater microbial communities from meromictic Lake La Cruz, Castile-La Mancha, Spain - LaCruzMarch2015_1m | ecosystem: Environmental > Aquatic > Freshwater > Lake | place: Spain...
GATGTGTTAGTCTGGGGCCGAAAGGAACCAGATAATGAAAGGCAAGAAATACAGCACAGAAGATAAAATCAGGATCTTGAGGCAAGTCGACGGCGGCGAGCAGATCCAAGCCGTGTGCCGGGAGCACAACATCTCGGAAGTGAGCTTCCACCGGTGGAAGAAGCAGTTCGGGCAGATGGAAGTGAACGAGGCCAAGAGGCTCAAGGAACTCGAACGCGAGAACACGGAGCTCAAGAAGATGCTAGCGGAATCGCTGCTCAAGAACCGGGTCTTGGAGTTCGTATGCGAAAAAAAGTTGTGAGCCCGGCCAGTCGCCGGGCGTATGCGAAAGAAGTGGTGGGCCAAGGGCTGTGTTCCGGGAGGAAGGCCTGCCGGTTTTTGAGGGTGTCGCGAGGGACGTATTGGTATCGGGCCAAAGCGCCGACAAGCCGGGATCGCAGGCTGCAAGAGCGCCTGAAGGAACTGAGCGAGAAGCATCCGCGCTACGGTTATCGCCGGATCGCGGCGCTTTTACGTCAGGAAGGATGGCCGGTGGGCAAGCGTCACGTTCAGCGACTGCGGCGGTGCCTGGGTATGCGAGTTCCGCCGAGCAAACGCAAGATGCGGCGGCGCGGGGTCTCGACCGGGCTGCCGACGAAGGCCGGGCACCGGGGGCATGTCTGGAGTTGGGACTTCATCACGGACGCCACCGAGCGAGGCGGGGCGCTGCGGATGCTCACGATCCTGGACGAGTTCACCCGGGAACCGACCGCAGGGAGATAGCCTGCCGCAGGCAGCCCGAAGGGTGGAGCGCAGCGACAGCAATGCCATGTGCTGCGAGCCGACCGCGCCTTGAAAAGCGCCGATGTGCTCGAGTGGATGGGACGGGCCATCGCTGAACACGGAGCCCCAAACTACCTGCGGAGCGACAACGGCCCCGAGTTTATCGCCAAGGAGGTGCAGCGCTGGCTCGCCGAGAACCCGATCAAGACGATCTACATCGATCCTGGCAGCCCCTGGCAGAACGGCTTCGTGGAGAGCTTCCACGGTCGTCTGCGGGACGAATGCCTGAACCGTGAGCACCTCTGGACGCTCACCGAGGCCCGCGTGGTCATCGAAGACTACCGGCGCAACTACAACCATCACCGGCCGCATAGCAAGTTGGGCTACCAAAGCCCGAAACGCTTCGCGGCCACCCAAAGCGCTCCATCTCCGGCGTAAGGAGCCCGGAGGGCGACTGGAGCCGGAGATGGACAAAACCAAACCCACAACGTAAGTAATAACGAAGTCTCAGACTAACTCTCTATCTGGCTCGAAAAGGTGCGTCCGCTCATGTGGATAAAGCCGACGGCCATGTTGTTCGTGGACGCGACTTGCCCGCCGTCTCCAGAACGCTTCTCATCCGTGAGGGATTCCTTTTGGAAATTCTCAAAGGATGGTACTTTTTTCAGAAACCCGATTGCCCTACCGAGCCGACGGTCATGTGGCGGGAGGGGTTCTGGCATTTTCTGAATCTGCATCTCATCAGTCGTGGCGGATATTGCCTCGGGCCGGAAAACTCGCTCGACCTCCATAGCGGCCATCGGGACCCACCTCGCCATGCCACGGCACTCCTCACGTCAGGAGGCAACAACACCGTCTGGCTCCGGCTCGGCGGCACAGACATGAGTTGCAAGCTGCTGACCTACCGCGCACTCCATCCGGCGGATGTGGAAATCATCGATGGTGTTCGCACGATGCCGGCAGGTTATGCCCTCGCTCGGGTCTCCCCAAGATATTTCCAAAATCATCGGGGCCGTATTGAACACATACTGCAAACCACGCCGGCCCAAATGCTGGCCGCGGGCATACTCGAAGCAAATGTCGAAGCGGGTGCAATGCGGATTCTCGGCGCACTTTTGGCGACTGGTCTTGATACCAAGGCTGAAGAGGTTCGAACGCTGATCGCAAGGACGGGGTGGGTGCGTGCGGTGAACCCGTTCGGTCCGGATCGCCGCGTGATGACACCCATAGTTCAAAGCACCTTCGGCCGAAACATCAAAAACTACTGGCAGGAAATGCGCATGGGCGTGCTGGAAAATTTCCCGCCACTCGTTACTCCTCTGAGCCCCGAGCAGTGGCAGGACCGAGCCCGGGGTCTCCTCACCATGGATGCTTATCACGCCATGTCGATGAACGGATACGAATTGTCACCGGTCGATGTGGAAAAGATCGCTGCGGGCGAAAACCCTCAGCGTCTTGATCCAAAGACCTGTCTGGCCGTGATGGGGTATCTTGGTGCCCACGCATGCGTGCTTTATAGTATCCAACAGAATTTTGCCGACAACGCACGTGGTAGCCACCTCATCACTGCCATCTCCAAGTGGGATGATGAATTACATAAGCCGACCCGTGCCTCACCTCTCGGTGCTGCCGAAACCGAGTCCGTTGGAGTTTCGACTTCGGAGGACATGCAAATGCTGGCCGACCTCATCGAAGGGGAGCCATCGGCATCCGTCCGAGCCATCCTCTCGCACGTCCTCGTTCTTGAATTACTCTCCACCTACGAAAATCGTCACGCAATGGCACGGTTCGTTTTGAACGCTCTCTTTGCGACCGAGCGGTATCCATGGACGATTCTCCGCGTGGGAGGCACTCAGGACTACCTCACCGCCCTCGAAAAAGCGCCCACTGACATCCTACCGCTGGTTACTTTCATCCGCGATGAAATGAACAACCGCTGGGAGTAGTCGCTCACAGCCCACTTCATGAAATTCCCCACCCGGATATGCTTTCATCCCCTCACGTCTTCGGATAAATAGACAGCATTTTTATGGCATCTCCGGAAAGCATCAAACAACCATCGTCCCGGGCCACATCGACCCAAAAACAGCAGCCTTTCGACCCACAATACCGCCAAAATCACTCACTCCCGATCGGTCGCAGCGTCTTTTTGGCCTCGCTCCCCAAACCCAAGAAACTGTAACCCAACCCGACACCAAGTGTTACCTATGTATTGAACCAAAAGTGTTACCTATGTTCTGACTGCGCCGGTCATCCGAACGACCAAATCCAACATCCCTCATTCCTAATTCGTAACGCAAAATGAAACCGACGCCGATAGCACCTGACTACACGAGCTTCCTCACTGAGGTGAAGGGCCGCATCCAGACGGCGCGTTTGCAAGCCGGGCGGGCGGTGAACCGGGAGTTGGTGATGCTTTACTGGGACATCGGGCGCGGGATTGTGGAGAAGCAGCAAACGGCGGGCTGGGGCGAGGCGGTGGTGGAGCGGCTGGCAGCGGATTTGCGGGCAGAGTTCCCGGATATGCGCGGGTTTTCGGGCCGGAATGTTTGGGATATGAAGCGCCTCTACTTGGCCTGCTCCGAGCCGGAATTTCTGCAACAAGCTGTGGCAGAAATGGGCAGGGCTGGAATTCTTCAACAGACTGCCGAAGAAACTCTTTCACACGCAGTGAGAGAATTGGTCGCGGCGGTACCCTGGGGTCATCACCGGTTCATTTTGGACAAGCTCTCCGACCCCGCCGCCCGCCTCTACTACCTCCGCGCCACGGCGCAATTCGGCTGGAGCCGGAGCGTGTTGTTGAACCAGATCAAGGGGCAGGCGTATGAGCGGGCGGTGAAGGAGAAGAAGACGCACAATTTCGCCCTCGCCCTGCCGGAGCATTTTGCGGAACAGGCGAATGAGATGCTGAAGAGCCGCTACAACCTAGAGTTTCTCGGGATCGCAAGGCCGATGAAAGAGCTGGAACTGGAGGAGCGGCTGATTTCCCGGCTCCAGCAGTTCATCCTGGAACTGGGATACGGATTCTGTTTCGTGGGCAGGCAATACCGGCTGGCACTGGGGAAGAAAGAATATTTCGTGGACCTCCTGTTTTACCATCGTTTCCTCAAGGCGCTGGTGGCGTTTGATCTCAAGATCGGCGAGTTCGAGCCGGAGCATGCGGGCAAGATGGATTTCTATCTGAACCTGCTGAACGAGAAAGAACGCGGACCGGATGACCGGCCGTCGATCGGCATCATCCTGTGTGCGGAGAAGGATGACGTGGAGGTGGAGTATGCGCTGAAGACCAAGGCAAATCCGATCGGCGTGGCGGAGTATGTAATTTCTGAGAAATTGCCATCTGAGTTCAAGGGCAAGCTGCCGACAGCGAGGCAACTCGCGGATGTGGCGAGGGAATTCCTGCCTTCGCCGAAAGCTGCTGCGAGAAAAAAGAAGTCATGAGCAAGCCAACCGAACACAAAACCGTCCAAGCCCGGATCCTCGCCTACGCCGAGGCCATCGGTTGGATTCGGCGGCTGCCGAATGTCCCGCAATTAAGGAAGACCTCCATTCCATGAGCACCCCCGGAGAGCACAAGACCGTTCAAGCTCGCATCCTTGCCTATGCGAAAGAGATCGGGTGGTCATTTGTTTCGAGAGAGGAAGCCAAGCGACGGCGCCGGTTTGAACCACAGATGGGCGCAGTTGCAGAACTCCCAAAAAAATATCTGCGTAAATCTGCGAAATCTGCGGATGGCAACGGCTTATCGTGGTTCTTCGACGACTTGCTCGATACCAAGGTTCGGGAGTTTCACCCGCGCTACGCTGAAACGGTGCATTGTCCGGCGGCTGCAGGATTCCGCCATCTCCACACCAAGAACTACGGCAACCGGGACTTCCTCTTCTCTTCCATCGTGCTATCCTAGCTTTATGACCAAGACCACTATCCAAGCTGAACTGCCGCCTGAGTTGACGGCGCGGGCGTTGACCTTTGTCGAGGAAGGTTGGGCCTCTGATTTTGATGAACTGCTGGCCGATGCTTTGCGGCGTTTCCTTGAGTCTCATTCTGCGCGTGTCACGGAATCCATGGTGATGAACGACGTGCAATGGGGACTGCGTGGCGACGATTGACCAGCCAATGCCGCTAGTGGTTTGTGATGCCGGACCGCTGATCCATTTGGATGAGATGGGCTGCGTGGACCTGCTGGCGGACTTTTCTGAAGTGCTGGTGCCCGAGGCGGTGTGGGTGGAAGTGCTGAAACACAGGCCCAGTGCCCTTGCGCATTCTGCTGTTGCTTTTAGGCGAGTCCAACCGATGACTCCGGAGCCGCCCGCGCTGGAAGCACTGGCCCAGGTGCTGAGCCTGCATACCGGGGAGTGGGAGGCTCTGCGCGTGGCCCTAGAACACCGCCCGGGCCTGCTTCTGTCGGACGACACAGCGGCGCGTCTGGCAGCGGACAACCTCGGGATCATGACCCACGGCACCATCGGCATCTTGGTGCGTGCCATCCGTAGAAAGCAGCGGACGAAGCTAGAGATTCTGGCCTTGCTGAAGATGCTGCCCACCCGATCCACCTTACATCTCAAGCGCAGCTTGCTGAACTCTGTCATTGAAGAAGTGGAGCGCCAAGCTTGAAGCCATGAGCAAGCCGACCGAACACAAAACCGTCCAAGCACGCGTCCTCGCCTACGCCGTGGGCGCGTTGCTCCACTAACGGCCACCTCAACTTCAGCGACGAACTTCCCGCGCTGGATCCCGAGCTCTTGGATTACGTCATCGTTCACGAGCTGCTCCACTTTTCCGTGTCCAATCACGGCAAGCTCTGGAAAAGCCTCATGCGTGCCCATCTGGGAGAGTGGGAAACCAAGGCCGCCCGCCTGCCGCAGTGGTAGGTTGAGCGGCCCTCATTTCGGTAAGAGAACGCTCAGGCATGTGCCGCCACTGATGAGAAGAACCGGAGTGAATTCTTTCGGAGGCGATCCGATGCGCTTGAGCTTCGGCCATCCGTGGGCTATGAACCGATTGGCATCGTCGACTGACAGCGCGAGCGTGTAGGCAGGGATCGCATCCGTGTCACGAATCGCACCCCGCCGATCGGCGCAATTGGGCTCGAATTGACAGGCAATTTCAAAACCATCCGCATCCTCCAAATCGAGTATCAGAAAAACCGGATGACTCATGTTGGTCGCGAATGCGGCCAGATCGGCGTGGTATCGGAGAAGGGCTTCTTGGCGTGGATTCATAACGGCTCGGAGAGGTCATTGAGAAGATCGGATTTTTTCTCACCACCACATTTGCTGGGCTTGGGGCTGGAGGATAAATCAGTAAGGCTTGACGCGGTCTCCAGCATGATTTGCTCGATCCATCGACATCCCAGACGATCACGGATCGCGGCCTCCATGGTGCGTTTACCCACTGCTTTGGCTATCTGCCGGTGGATCCCATCCAATCGCCGCATGGTGTGATTTAACAGGTGAACATAGTCTGCTTCCAAGAGCGGTGGCAAAGCCAGCACGGGCGGCGCAAACCGGTTGAGCAGTTCCACGGGAAGCACCTCCGTCAACCGGCGGAGATGCATTTTTTCTGTGGGTGCCGTGGCCGTGGCTCCGAAACCAATCGTGGCCGAGGGTTCAAAATCCCACAAACTTTGGAACGCACCCGCTCCGACAAGAAAAACCGATTCCCTCAACCGGGATCGGATCACCGAAAGGTCTGGGGCTTCGTCGTCGTCCCACGGCTCGTTCTTGACGAGCAGATTCACTGGCACTTCCCGGTCAAGGAGGCCAAAAATTTCGGTCCTGACACACGTCATCCACGGACTGGCCTGGGTTCCAAGCTTGTCAATTTCATCAATCGCAAGCACACACCGCTCGTGCGCAGCCACAAAATCCACAACATCCAGCCAAGTCGGGCGCGCCCCACGTTCGGAACCACCAAGCGGAATCCAGTTTGTGCTGGTGCAATCCCAATACGGCATTCCGAGGGTGGAAGCTGCGGCGCGGCTTAAAAACGACTTGCCCGATCCGGACTCTCCCACGACCAGCCGATGAAACCGTGGGCGGGTGGGAAACTCTCTCCAGACTCCGGAGAAGAACGTCTTCGCTGTTCGGAGCAATTCGGAGAACACCTCCTGTTGGTGAGGGTACACTTGCATCATATTCGGCGATAGCCATCCTCCGGAAGATCGATGGAGCATTCCACGCACAGTTGCTCAGCCCAGAGCACATCGACCACATGCAGCTCCATCCATGGTTCCTCTTTGCAAAATGTGATCTCGTATTGTTTTTTGCTCAACCGGTATGGACGACCCCAAATTCCGCGGCAGTGGATTGCTCCAAGTGGAGTGTGAACGGTGGATTTGACGAAAGGAGCCCTCAGTAGGACTCCATTTCCGTCGTCCGTCCATTCGTAGCAGAAGCCGACTTCAAAAAGCACACCCCGGCTCCGGTAGCCTATCATGACCAGCCATTTCATGCGGGTTATTGAACATAGCGATAAATCCCATAGGCCACGCGCTTGATATTCGGATCCAGTCCGCAGGTCAGAATGTCACCGACCTTTGCCTTCAAGCGCTGATCGATAGTCGCTCCCGTGCGTTTTGATGCCTCGCGAATAATTGCGGCGCGCTGCACAGGGGACCCGGTTTCTTGGAGAATTCTGTGAATGGTATCTCGAAGGCTGCCGGGTTTCGGAGAACGCAGCTGCTGCCTGGCCGCAGTTGCTGGAACCATCGGTCGGTCAACGGCGGAAGGCAGTGCTGTTTTTGATTCTCTATGCGCGATCTCCGCAGGAAGCGTCTGCGGTTCCACTTTTCCATTCAACCCGATACTCACGTCCTCCTTGAGTTGGCGGAGTTTTGAAACGGTGGACTCCAGCTGTCGAAGCTGGTCGGTGGAGTATCCCCAGATGGAATCAATGATGGCTTGTTGGATCATGGTTAGTTCCTTTCGTTGGTTTGATTGGCGAAGCTCAGAACGAGCTGCCGTAGTGCGGGCTTGAGGTCATAGGGCAGCGGTTCGATGTCCATTTTTGCTTTGTCCAGCCGGATGAGATGTTTTTCGGTGAGTCCAACTCTTGGCCGAACAAAGAACGCCGTTTGGCTTGGAGGGCTGGGGGCGAAGTTTTGCGAAAACACGTCCTCGCCCACCATCGAGCCGTTAATCAAAGCCTGACCGAGACCGACCGGAAGATTTGCAGAAACATGTTTGTCCCCGAGAACAATGAGATCGGGAGGAGGATCGCCGCGCTGCACAGAGCGCATCAGCCAGTGCTGCATTTCCTTTTGAATGCCTCCGCCTGCGCAGTATCCACCGCGGAGTTGATCGCCGTGCAGAAGCAGAATCCGGAAATCCTCCACATCCACCATCCTGCGGGCTGAAACCCGCTCGTCAAAATGGATGTTTTTCCACGTGGCGGCGCAGAGTGCTGCCAGCGACGAGTAGAGAATCGTGTCGAGGTTGCTCCAGCGCCGGTCGGTTGGCGGTTTCTTTGTTCCGGGCCAGCGCCCGTGATTCCCCGCCACACCGTGCACGGTGATCGAATCAGCCATTTGGGACAATCTCCCCAGAAACTGCGAAAAGCAGTGCAGCGCCAAATCGACTTGGGTTGCAATCGGCAGGGTCAGGTCATCCTCAAGCGAGTGCCCCAGTCTGCCGTGGATAATGTCGCCACCAAACAGCAGGACAATTTCCTTCGGGGGGTGTCTCAGAAAAATGCTGGCCAATTCGTGCTCCAAGTGATGCAACCGCGACACAAAAATCGCCGGGTTGTAGGCACTGCGCTGGTCAAGTTCACGGGGATCGACCACCTGTCCGACATGGGCATCGGAAACCACCACAACGGCAACATCATCTGATGACAACTCCGAGCGCCCCGGAAGAATCAACTCCGGGATACGTATCTGAGGCGGCATATCGAAAAGAGTTTTTCTGAACTCCGACAAGACGCGGTCTTCCAAGATGTCGCCTTTGTATTCACAGGCGACTGCGCGCAATTCGCGGCGGCCCTCCTGAACCTCCAGTTCTTTGCATGCCTTCTCCCGCAGCAGGGCTTCTTCCATGCTGGTATCGGGTGGAGCTTCCTCTTCAAATGCGGGTTCTATGATCCTCCGACTGCTGAACCCCATGTTCAACAACTTGTGACGCACACTGGCCTCGGTGCGGCCAAAGAGCGACGCCATCTCCGAAGCCGGATGTCCGGCCTCAAACATACGCAGGAGGCGGTCCACCTCTCTTTTTGTCCAGAGTTGTGTTTTCATTCTTCGCCCTCCTCCAGCACCGGCAACACGTAATCCGCTGCCGCCAACATTGCCGTGCTGGATATGACAACCAAGAGCTGAAAAAGCTTCTCGGCGTCTTGCTCAGTGTCCGGCAGCGAAAGCTCCGCGCTCAATGCGTGGAGTGCGATGCTGATGCCTCCAAAGGCGGCCAGCAAGGACTCCGGCTTGTCAATTGCATCCACGGCCTGGCCGTCGAGCATTGCCATCATCGTTTCAAGATTTTTTCGTTTCACATGAAGGAATAATCCCGAGCGGCGGCTTTTTTGACAAAAAAGTGCTCGCTCAAAAAAATCCGAGCACCGCAACCCTGGATCAGCTTTCGCCGATCCAGGGTTCACGGGAAAAACAGGGGCTGGTGTATATGACTACACCAACTAAATACAAAGCAGGTCCGGCTACTGCCGGAATCACAAATGAACTGGCACTATCTTTCGTCGAGCACGTAAGAAATCCAAAAAACAAAAGCAAATTTGATCATTTCGGGGATCAACTGAATTGCCGGCTGAAGCAATGTTTGCCTCAAGGCAGCAGAAATGGCTGTCTGAGAAATCGAGAGGAGGATTTACGCCAAGATGCAGCCGTTTTGTTGTTCACCTCGTTTCTCCGTGGGAACATAAAATTGGCCAGAGCTGTCGGCTCCGGATGCATCGGCGAGGTCGACAAGGAAATCAATCGTTCCATCCTGGCCGCTATCAAATACGCATGCTTGAACAGCATCAAAAGGAATGACCTTGAGATTCGCCACTTGCCGAGCGTAGTTGAGAAGTTCGCTGAATGGTCCTCTGCACAAACGCAGCACGCTACTTTGGCAAAACGACTCGCTGACGCAGGCTGGAAAGATCATTTCGTGTCGCGGCGCGAGTTTGAAATTGTGAGCGCCATAATCGCTGGCACTCCCCGGAAGGAAATCGCTCAGATGCACGGGATTTCAGCTTCTGGCATCAGTCGGCTTCTCGAGCGGATTGCAAAAGCCTTATCCGTGAAAAATCAACAAGGAAGCGGTTTGCAGCGCTAACCGAAAGACGCGGGTCTGAGGGATGCGACTCAATGAGAAATTGCTTTACCAAAAAGCCGTTGACCAGTCGCGGCAAAGCGAAGAAATCGATGGGATTTGTTTTTTTGATGGGATGTAGTCGACTCTGATCAGGAGTCGTACATTCCCAAAACCAGTAGTTATTTCTGTTTTCTTTCTTTGGCTTTCCTTGCCGCACGGACGAGTTCTTGTAAACGCTCGTCGCCTAAAGTTCTAAGATTGCTACGGCACCGGGCCAAATCGATGGAATCGAAAAGCGTTAAACGCTTTCTGCACACAACAGGAGTTAACCAACCCGCGTCGCGAAAATCTTGAATCATTTGCTCCGAACCAAACAAAGCACCGGCTTCACTCGGTCCGAGCAGCCAAGGTGTGTGTTTGTCGACGCCATGTTTCATCGACAGGTTTATTTCCTGTCAAATTCGAATGGAGGTAAGCGAAAAAGCGAAGAATCAACGAAAAATCGCTTCTTTCACCCACCAATCTTGATGCCTTTAGTTACATCAATTTAGTTACAGTGCCAAAAAACACACTTCAAAGCAAAATCCCAAATCCCTATCTATAAACGAGATAAGGGAGTGGAGCCTAGCGGGATCGAACCGCTGACCTCCTCAATGCCATTGAGGCGCTCTACCAACTGAGCTAAGACCCCGGATTATCCAGCGAACTGGTGGTTGCGGGTGGTTTTCTGGGGGACTCGTCTCTTTCGAGACGGGCTTGACCAGAGGTGGGATTTCTATCTGCCAATGGATGCGTCTGCAAGCGAGATTTTTTCACCCGCTGGCGCAGACTGTTTCGCGCCGGGTTTTGAATTAGGCCGGGCGGGCTCCTGCGCGAACGATTTCTGCAAAGCTGCGAGGCTCGAGTGCCGCGCCGCCGACGAGGGCGCCGTCGATGTCTGGCTGGCTCAACAACTCCACCGCGTTGGCTGGCTTGACGCTTCCGCCGTATTGGATTTGCACCTTTTCAGCGGTCGGTCGGTCAGAAAGTTCCGCGAGGACCTCGCGCACATGAGCGTGACACTCCTGCGCTTGGGCGCTGGACGCTGTTTTGCCGGTGCCGATGGCCCAGACGGGTTCGTATGCGATCACGACGTCGGGCAATTGTTCGGCGGTGACACCGAGGAGCGAGCCCCGGAGCTGGGTTTCGAGCACTTCCTTTTCCCGTCCGGCTTCACGCTCTTCGAGGGTTTCGCCGACGCACAGGATTGGACGCAGTTCGGAGGCAAGGGCCGTGTGGACTTTTTTGTTAATCAGGCTGTCGGTTTCGCCAAAAATCTGACGCCGTTCGCTGTGTCCGAGGATCACATACCGCACATACAAATCCCGCAGCATGCTGGCGCTGATTTCTCCCGTGAAAGCACCCGAGCGCTCGAAATACATATTCTGCGCACCCAGGCGGATGCGTTGTGAGCCGCCGAGAAGCTCCGAAAGCTTGGCGATGGCGGTGAATGGCGGGGCAATAATGATTTCGACGCCATTGACGTCCTCAACTTCCATTCGGAAGTCCTTGAGGAAGCTTTCCGCCTCGGCGAGCGTCATGTTCATTTTCCAGTTGGCGGCGATGATTTTTTTTCTCATGCGATGGGACGGTTGGGATTGATCGAATTGGTATGTTGGTTGTGTCAGGCGTTTTCCGACAACGTCGCGACGCCTGGCAGCACTTTGCCCTCGAGGAGTTCGAGTGACGCGCCGCCGCCGGTTGAGACATGCGTGACGTGATCGACGATGCCAAACTTCTTGGCTGCGGTCGCCGTGTCCCCGCCTCCGACGACGGTGGTCGCGCCGGATGCAGTAGCCTTAGCGATGGCTTCTGCCATTTTTTGGGTTCCTACGGCAAACTTGGCGAACTCAAAGACTCCAGGAGGTCCATTCCAAATGATCGTTTTTGCGCGGGCGATGACCTCGGTGAACGCATCGGCGGTTTTCGGCCCCATATCTAGTCCCATCCAGCCGTCAGGGATCCCATTCGCTGCGAGGGCCGTGCTGGTTTCGGCGTCTTCTGCGAACCGGTTGGCGGTGACAAAATCGACCGGCAGATGAATCTTCACGCCTTTGGCTTCCGCTTTTTGCATCAGCTCCGGGATGATTTTTGCCCCTTCGGCGTCGAACAAGCTATCCCCGATTTTCATCCCGGTGAGGATATTCAGAAAGGTAAAAGCCATCCCGCCGCCGACGATGATTTCATCGGCTTTGTCGATGAGGTTGTTGATCAATGGGATTTTATCGGCAATTTTCGCACCGCCGAGGATGGCGAGAAGCGGACGCTCCGGGCTTTCTATCACTGCGGCGAACGCGGTGAGTTCCTTTTCCATGAGGAACCCGGCCACTTTGTGCGGCAAATCGATCCCAACGACCGACGAATGCGCACGGTGCGCGGTGCCAAATGCGTCGTTCACGTAGATGTCGCCGAGTTTGGTCAGGCTGGCCCGGAACGCAGCGACTGCCTCTGGAGACGCCTTCTCCGAGGTGCCATCGTCGTTCTTGCGCTTCCCTTCCTCTTCGATGTGAAAGCGGACATTTTCGAGGAGGATGACATCACCGGGTTTTGCGGCAGCACACACAGCCTCGACTTCCGGGCCGGTGCAGGCGTTTAAAAATTGGACGGGGAGACCAAGGATCTCAGAGAGTTTGGTGGCGACTGGCTCGAGCGTGAATTTCGGAGTGACCCGTCCGTTTGGCCGACCCAAATGGCTCATCAAAATCACCGATCCGCCATTTTCGAGAATGTGTTTGATTGTCGGGACGGCTGCGAGGATGCGCTGCGGATTGGTGATCGCGCCCGTGGCCTTGTCCTGTGGCACGTTGAAGTCCACGCGGACCAAGCAGCGCTTGCCTGCCACGTCGATGTCTCGGAGAGATTTTTTCATGATGGAAATAATGAAAGGTGCTTCCGATTTTCTGGAGGCACCCGGAAGGCTCTACTTGCAGATTTATAGTGACTGTTTTCGAGTTCACCGTCCGCAACCGGGGGAACTGACTCCCCCGGCTGCGTTACAGTGGTTTTGATTATTGAAATCAGGCGATAACGAGCTTCAGCAGGTCCACGCAACGGTTGCTGTAGCCCCATTCGTTGTCATACCAGCTTACCAGTTTGAAAAACTTGCTGTTCAGTTCGATCCCCGAGCCCGCATCGAAAATACTGGAATGCGTGTCGTGGATGAAGTCGCTGGAAACGACCTCGTCGGAGGTGTATCCAAGGATACCCTTGAGATACGTTTCGGACGCGTTTTTCATCGCAGCGCAGATTTCTGCGTAGGATGTTTCCTTGGTCGTTTTCACCGTGAGATCCACGACGGACACGGTCGGTGTCGGCACACGGAATGACATGCCGGTGAGCTTGCCTTTGACTTCCGGGCAGACAAGCGCGGTCGCCTTGGCGGCACCGGTCGAAGCGGGAATGATATTGATCGCGGCGCTGCGTCCACCTTTCCAATCTTTTTTGCTCGGCCCATCCACCGTCTTCTGGGTGGCTGTGTAGCTGTGAATGGTGGTCATGAGGCCTTCCTCGATTCCAAATCCCTCTTTGAGCAGGACGTGAACCACAGGAGCCAGACAGTTGGTCGTGCAGCTTGCGTTCGAGATGATGTGGTGTTTCTCCGGCTCGTATTTGTCATGGTTGACACCCAGCACGACCGTAATGTCCTCGCCCTTACCAGGTGCGGAAATGATCACCTTTTTGGCGCCCGCAGTGATGTGGCCCTTTGCTTTTTCAGCGTCGGTGAAAAGTCCGGTGCACTCGAGCACGATGTCGACGCCGAGTTCGCCCCATGGCAATGCAGCAGGGCCTTCGCGGACGGCGAGGCATTTGATAGTTTGTCCGTTAACGATCAGAAGATCATCTTCTTCGAGGGAAGGATCCGATTTCGCGCTGGAGACATCCCCTGCGAATTTTCCCTGAATGGAGTCATATTTCAGGAGGTATGCGAGGTTGTCCGCAGGGACCAGATCGTTGACTGCCACGACTTCCACGTCTTTGCCGAGGAGTCCTTGTTCTGCGATTGCCCGGAAGACTAATCTTCCGATTCGCCCGAATCCATTAATGCCGATTTTTGCCATAATTTTGATTTAAGTTGGTTTCAAATATTGAACCGCCGTGAGTAAACCGTGAGCCCTAATCTCCGTCAACTTCCAATCAGGCGATACGTGAAATCGTCTTGCTCACCGTCAATGTTCTTCGCGGCGCGAGAGGGCGCGCATCGATTGGTCGAGAATCTCGCGTGCAGCTTCCTCGTGGGACATCGCGGACGAATCCACGCGAAACTCGGAGGCCGATTCATAGAGCGATATCCGGTCCGCGAGCAACCGGTCAAACGTAGCGCGCGGGTCCTCAGTTTGCAGGAGCGGGCGGCGTTGGTTGCGTGAAACCCGTTCGAAAAGCAAATCCGGTGCCGAATCCAACCACCCGACGATCCCGATTTCCCGCAGAACGGGCAGGTTTTCCGGGCGGGTGACGATTCCCCCTCCGGTCGCTAAAACAATGCCGCACACGCCGACGAGGTCCGCGAGCACTTTGGATTCGATTTCGCGAAACCCGGCTTCTCCCACCTCGGCGAACAAGGACGAAATGGACAATCCGGCCTGCTCCACGATGATCTCATCCGAATCGACAAAGCGATGTCCCGTGAGATGGGCGAGGCGGCGTCCGACAGAAGACTTCCCGCATCCCATGAATCCGACTAAGACTAGATTGGGTAACACGCGCTAATCTAAGCGCGATACATTGCGAGCACGCGAACCTTTTTCGTCTTCAAAGAGCTCAAATTCCACAGAATCACCCTCTTTAAGCGTCCTAAACCCCTTGGTTTGGATCTCCGAGTAGTGCACGAAGATGTCGGCGCCCACCTGCGGATCGACGATGAAGCCGAACCCCTTTTTATCATTGAACCACTTCACAATACCTCGGGCCATGGGATACAAATTGTTACGGATTACTGAATTCTGGGTGTCTGGATGCGACTATGGGACGCAAAGTTTTCTCGTCAACGGGATATTCGCTACAAAATTTTCGCAATTGCGAATATAGAAATGGGAATGAAACAAACGCCTGAGGTCGGAGTCGTGATGGGGAGCAAGTCTGATTGGGAGACGATGCGAGCCACATGCGAGATATTGGAAGCAATTGGCGTGCCACACGAGCGCAGGGTTGTATCTGCCCACCGCACGCCTGACCTGCTGGTTCGTTATGCGAAATCCGCACAAAAGCGTGGCCTCCGTGCAATCATAGCCGGAGCCGGAGGGGCTGCGCACCTGCCGGGTATGTTAGCCGCCCACACGACCGTGCCGGTGCTCGGCGTGCCCGTGGAAAGCCGGGTTTTACGTGGCGTGGACTCACTGCTTTCCATCGTTCAGATGCCAGCGGGCATACCGGTTGCTACTTTTGCCATCGGAGTTGCCGGCGCAAAAAATGCTGCGCTCTTTGCGGTTGCCATGATTGCTCAGCAGAACCCGTCGGTCGCGCAGGCGCTCGCGGCATTCCGCAAAAAGCAAACTGCGGACGCGCTGGCTAGCACGCTGGACTAGATCGCAAGCGCTGCTTGTTGACACCCACATGGTTGCGACATCTATTCTAACTGCGAGCGGACCTGCGTTCGCTGCGACATCCGCCGCAGCGGTTGGGATTTTGCGTAACGGTGGAGTCGTGGCATTGCCGACCGAGACAGTTTACGGATTGGCGGCCGATGCGCGCAATCCAGCAGCCTGCGCCAAAATCTTTGAGGCCAAATGCCGGCCATTGTCGGACCCGCTGATCGTCCACATCCCGAATCTCTCGTGGGTAGAAAAACTTGGGGAGCCATCCGCGCTGGCGCTCCGGTTGGCGGAGGCATTCTGGCCCGGTCCCCTCACCTTGGTCATCGCTCGCAAAGCCATGGTGCCGGACATCGTGACGGGCGGGCAGGAGACCCTCGCCCTGCGGATGAGTGCGCATCCGATTTTTCAACGACTCATCGAAGCGTTCGACGGACCGCTTGCCGCACCGAGCGCAAACCGCTTCGGAAAGATCAGCCCGACCACCGCAGAGCATGTGATGGACGAGCTCGGCGGGAGGATTCCCATGATCGTGGACGGCGGGCCTTGTGCGCACGGGATCGAATCGACCATCGTTCAGGTCACCGGAGCCGAAATGCGCATCCTGCGGAGCGGCCCTATCTCGGCTGGGCAACTCGCGGCATTTGGCAGCGTGGTTGAGCCGGGCACGGATACGCCCGTCACGCCGGGATCGATGAAAAGCCATTACGCGCCGGCGACGCCAATCGACATGCTCCCGCCCGATGCGGTCATGGCGATGCCGCCCGCGGAGCGCGCCGGGTCGGGTATTTTGCTTCCCGAGCCATCGCCCGCACTTTCTGCCGGATTTGCCGCCGTAGAGCACCTCTCCGCAACCGGCGACCTTACCGAGATGGCGACCAATCTCTATGCAGCCATGCGGCGATTGGATGCGATGGAACTGAATCGGATCATCACCATCCCGGTGCGCGCAGACGGAATTGGTGTGGCCATTCGCGAGCGATTGTGCAAAGCGTCAGCCCGTGAGTAACCACAAACTAAATACCCGAGCCTCCGGCGTGATCGCACTGGCGGTGATGTGCAGCCGTGTGCTTGGGCTGGTGCGCGAGGTGGTATTCAGCGCCTTGTTCGGCACGCAATGGCTCGGGATTTTCCTAGTTGCATTTCGCGCGCCCAACCTGCTCCGCGACCTCTTCGCCGAGGGGGCGCTTTCAACCGCATTCGTCACGGTGTTTTCCAAAAAGATCGAATCCGACGGGCCTGAGAGCGCATGGGAACTCGCCCGCAAAATGATGACACTCGCGACGGTCTTCATGAGCGCGGTCACGCTGCTCGGTATCCTATTTGCAGAGCCGCTAATTAACATCCTCGCAGCAGGATTTGCTCCCGAATTCCGCGAAATCACGGTGCTCCTGACGCGGATCATGTTCCCGTTTATTTTGCTCGTCTCGCTGGCCGCCCTCGCCATGGGAATGCTCAACTCGCGGAACGTGTTCGGGGTGCCAGCCATGGCGTCCAGCTTTTTTAATATCGGATCGATTCTTGGTGGAACGCTCATTGGATGGTGGCTGGACCCGACCTTTGGTTCGCAGGCATTGATCGGACTGGCCATCGGAACCTTGATCGGGGGACTGCTGCAATTCGTGATTCAAATCCCGAGTCTGCGAAAAGTCGGCTTTCACTTCCGGCCGGATTTTGGATGGAAAGACCCGGGGATTCGAAAAATCCTGATCCTCATGGTGCCATCGGTGATTGCTGCCAGTGCGGTGCAGGTCAATGTAATGGTCAACACGAGCTTTGCCACAATGACCGATGGCGGGCCGAGCGCGGTCGCATGGCTAAATAACGCGTTCCGCCTCATGCAGCTTCCTATCGGTGTTTTTGGAGTCGCGGTAGCGACGATCACGCTTCCTGTGGTGTCGCGGATCGCGGCCAGCCTGGACCGGAGCGCATTTGGCCCCACGCTCGGCAAAGCGATGCGGCTCGCTGTTTTCCTGACGCTCCCGGCCGCGGTCGGGCTATACTTTTTGGCCGAACCGATCATCAGCGTGATCTACGAACGCGGGGAGTTTTTGGCATCCGATTCGCTGCAAACCGGCTTGGCGCTTCAGTTCTACGCCATGGGCCTCGTTGCCTACTCGTGCATCAAAGTCCTGTCGCCTGCATTCTACGCCATCGACCGCAAGTGGACGCCGATGCTTGTGAGCTTCGGATCGATTGCGCTGAACATCTGCCTGAACTGGCTCTTGATCTTCCGTTTTGGGTTCGGGCACAGCGGCCTCGCGTTGTCCACGGCTGTCTCGGCGACATTGAATTTTGCCGTGCTCTATTTCCTTATGCACCGGGTTGCAGGCACGCTGGAATCCCGCAAGTTTGCCCTCAGCGTTTCGCGCTGCCTCGTCGCCGCCGCATTGCTGGGCGTTGTTTGTTGGTCCGCCCAAACCTGGGCCTCTCACTGGCTCAACGACTCCACATTCCTGATCCGGCTCACCACCCTGCTCGCAACCATCTCGGTCGGAGCCGCAGTTTACGTCGTCGCGTGCCTCGTTCTCCGCGTGGAATCGATGCAGGACGCCGCAAACGCCGTGCGCCGCAAACTCAAACGCAGCAAGTGACGCGGGGAGGATGCGGATTTCGCCTTTTGTATCTTGGTCCGATTGAGTAGAGTTTCCTTCCCATGTTACCGACTCCTTCAAAAAAATACCGAGCCTTTCCGCCGGTGAGGCTCCCGGACCGCCAGTGGCCGGACCGGGTGATTGATCACGCGCCGATCTGGTGCAGCGTGGACCTGCGCGATGGCAATCAGGCGTTACCATCGCCGATGACGGTTGAGCAGAAGCTCGCGTTTTTTGACGCGCTTGTGGGTGTGGGATTCAAAGAAATCGAGGTGGGATTTCCGGCGGCTTCGCAGACCGAGTATGATTTCATGCGGCGGCTGATTGAGGAAAACCGGATCCCGGAGGACGTGACGATTCAGGTGTTGGTGCAGGCTCGCGAGGAGTTGATCGAAAAAACGGTGCAGTCGTTGCGGGGCGCCAAGCGCGCGATCATTCACTTGTATAATTCCACTTCACCGGCGCAGCGGAAGATTGTTTTTGGATTGGAGAAATCGCAGATCGTCGAGATCGCGGTGCGGGGCACGCAGGCGGTGAAAGATCGCCTTCCAATGCTCGCGGAAACCGATGTGGTTTTTCAATACTCACCGGAAAGTTTCTCCGCCACGGAGGTCGAGTTTTCGTTGGAGATCTGTCAGGCCGTCATGGCCACATGGCAACCGACGCCAGAGCGGAAGATGATTCTCAACCTCCCCGACACCGTCGAGGTGGCGACGCCAAATGTCTATGCGGACCAGATCGAGTGGTTCATCCGGCATTTGCCCAACCGCGAAAGTGTAATCATCAGCGTCCACACCCACAACGACCGCGATACGGGCACGGCAGCCACGGAGTTGGCGATGCTCGCTGGTGCTGAGCGCGTCGAAGGCACGCTTTTTGGCAACGGCGAGCGCACGGGGAATCTCGACATCGTCACGGTTGCGTTGAATTTATACTCGCAGGGGATTTCGCCGGGGTTGGATTTTTCCAATTTGTCGGCAATTCGCGAAGTTTACGAACAATGCACCGAGATGAGCGTCTCGGCGCGGCATCCGTATGCCGGAGAGCTTGTATTCACGGCATTCTCGGGATCGCACCAGGATGCGATTAAAAAAGGTTTTGCTGCGATGCGCACGGCAGGTGAGGACGCCCCGTGGGATGTGCCATACCTGATCCTTGATCCCGGCGACATCGGTCGCGAGTATCGCGAGGTGATTCGCGTCAATAGCCAATCCGGCAAGGGCGGCGTCGCCTACTTGCTGGAAGCGGAATTCGGCATCTGCCTGCCGCGCGCGCTGCAAGTCGAGTTTGGGGCGATGGCCAATGTCCACATCGACAAACTTGCCCGCGAAGTGACAGCCGCCGAGTTGCGTGAGTTATTCTGGACGGAGTATGTCGATATCGACTCGCCGTATCGGATGGAGCATTTTCATTCGGACGGCGTGGACGGACGGATCGCATGCCGGTGCAGCCTGACCAAAAACGATGAGCCGATGCGAATCACCGGCGAGGGAAATGGCCCGCTTGCAGCATTTGCGGACGCTTTGATCACGGCTGGTGAGCCCGCATTTGAGGTTACATTTTACAGCCAGCACTCGCTTGGCAGCGGCACAGATGCCAGCGCCATCGCGTATATCCAAATCCTGCGACCGGACGGACAAACCCGATTTGGCGCCGCCACCGACACCAGCATTGAACTCGCATCGGTCAAGGCGTTGCTGAGCGCGCTGAACCGCCTGCGTGCCTGACGATTGCTTCCACGGTGACAAACTGGTGGCGCGCTGATAGTCCATAAAACACGATGAAAATTCTAATCGCAACCAGTGAGCTCGCGCCATTCGCGGGATCGGATGCATTTGGCGGGGCCGTGGCCGCGATGGCGACTGAACTGCAGGCGCGCGGCAATGAAGTTTCCGTGGTGCTCCCGTTTTATCGATCCGTGCGGGAGCTGGGTGCATCAAAATCAAAAAAGACCGGCGTGAAGTTTTCGGTCCCATTGGGCAATGGCCGATACTCGTGCGAGATCCGCGAGGGTCGCGCACCGGGCGGAGTGCAGGTGTTTTTTGTTGATCGGGATGAGTTTTTCGACCGCTCCGGGCTGTATGGTGTGGACGATCGCGATTACCAGGACAATGCCGCGCGGTTCACATTTTTTTCCAAAGCAGTGATCGAGCTGGTCCGGCGCATGGAACCATCGCCGGAGGTGATTCACGCGTGCAACTGGCAGTCGGCACTGGTCCCGGTATTGGCAGCAGAAGCAAAGCTGGCAATCCCAACGGTTTTAGGCGCGCAGAGTTTGGAGTTTCAGGGGAATTTTTGGAGCTATGACTTTGGGCTCACCAACCTGCCGGGGTCGTATTTCTCGGCTCGCGGGCTGGAATACTATGGCAGCATGAACATGCTGAAGGGGGGCATCCTGCTGGCTGACTCGGTGGTTTTGCCAGGACCTCGGTTCGTTTCAGAAGTCCAGACGCCGGTCGCCGGATGCGGGCTGGAATTAGTCATGCGCGAAAATGCCACCAAGCTCGAAGGTGTCACTCCGGGGATGGCCGTCGCAGAGTGGAATCCGGCCACCGACAAAGCCCTCACCAAAAGATTCAAGTCTGCAGACTCACGCGCCGTGTCGCGGCGTGCCGAATGGCAGAAGCTCGGGTTTGCAAACGCCTCGCATGGGCCTGCGCTGTTACTTCCGACTGCTGCCATGCTGTCCGATGGACTCGACCTCGCATTGGCCGCTTTTGATCGTTTGGTCGAGGGTGGAGCACAACTTCTGATTTTAGGCGCGGAACACCCGGAGCAGACGGAGGCCATCGAGTTTGCTGCGCGTAAGCATCAGGGCGCGCTCGTGCGCATGAGCAATCCGGACGATGGGATTCTGCGGCGCGCTATGGCAAGTGCCGACGCCATCGTTTTACCCTCTGCCGTGCAGCCGGATGCCAAGATCTTATTGCAGGCGATGCGCTACGGTGCGGTGCCGGTTGCCATTGCATGCGGCGGCATTCATCGAGTGGTCCCGCCGATCGACAAAAATGGAGCCGAGGGCATCGGGTTCTTTTTCTACGAGTCCAGCGTGGATGCCTTGGTCGGTGCGGTCCGGGCCATGGATGCCGCTCGTCAGTCCGCCACGGTTTGGAACGCGATTATTTCCCGAGCAATCGGCTTAGACAGCTCGTGGGCAGCCAGCGCAGCATCCCTCGAAGGGATTTATTCCAGCCTCGTCGCGAGGAAAAAACAACGCTCGGCGGCGTAGGAGCGGCACGGAGGCCAACCGGTTTGCTAGAACCGCTGTTGTTCCACTTTGATTGGAACCTCCGTGCGTTTTCCATCGCGGACAATCGTCATCGACGCGATGTCTCCGACTTTCAGTTCTGCCAGTCGGCTCCGGATTTCCGGACCATTTCTTGCAGGTTTTCCATTGATCGCTTCGATGACATCGCCCGCGACCAAGCCTGCGCGCGCGGCTGGCGAGCCTTCCAAGACCCGCGCAATCAAGCATCCTTGAGAGACCGGGAGACCGAGACGGTTTGCCACATCCGGACTCAATGGCCATGTGATCGCTCCGAACCATGGACGCGAGATTTCGCGCCGCTCGACGACATCCTCATACACCCGGCGGGCAAGGTTGGATGGGATCGCGAAACTGATGCCCTGGCTTTTCAATGCAATCGAGTTATTCACGCCGACCATCTCGCCTCGGACATTGATGATCGGTCCACCGGAGTTGCCCGGATTGATGGCTGCGTCGGTTTGAAAGAATTCGGCATTCAGGTCATTGACCCCTTGCCTGCCGATCCCGCTGATAATCCCCTGCGTGACGGTTTCTTGCAGGCCGAGCGGATTTCCGATAGCGAAAACTATCTGGCCAACCCGAACGTTGTCGGAGTCGGCGAACGGGAGCGCGGGCAAGTTCCCAGCGTCCACTTTTAAAATCGCGAGGTCCACCAATGGATCTGCGCCCAACAAATGGGCCGATAGCATCCGTCCATCGCTCAGATACACCGTGACCTCCTTGGCTTGGTTGACGACATGGAGATTGGTCACGATGTGGCCTTCGTTTGAAACGATGATGCCGGAGCCAAGCTCGGGGGTTTTGACGCCCGCAGGTTCCTTTATTCCCAGCATGTCGTGGATGCGACGAAGCTGGTCCGTGGCGGGATCATATTGACGGGCGGAGATACTCACCACCGACGGCAAGGCATTACCGATCAGACGGGTGAGTTCGGAGTCGAGTGCCGCCAGTCCTGGAAACGGACCGGACGCATCGGGTTGGACCGCAGCGGATTTGACCAAATCCAGGCGTCGACCGAGGTAAACCACAGATATCCCCAAGACGACGACCCCGACGAAGATAATGAACCGTGGAAGGCTGCCCATGGTGAATTCGGCTGATCCGCGAAAGGTCAGTCTTTCCGCGCCGACTCGGGGAAGCGCTCGACGAGTTCGGATCGGAGTTTCTCGGCCTCTACCACGTTCCCGGCTTTTAGGAAGGCAGCGCTGGCATGTTTCAAGGCTTCGGGTGTGAGAATCGGGTCGTCGTATAAAATGGCCACGGTCGCAAAAGCGCGCGCGGCGTCCTCGCTTCTCCCACGCTTGGCAAGTGAACGCCCGTTCAGCATGCGGGCTTCTGCGTTGAGGCGTCCTTCGGGTTGGAGGAGCAGTGATTCCTCGATCGCACGATCCGCAGCCTCCATGTTGTCCTGGCCCAGTGCAACCTCGGCGGAAAGCAGAAGCCCTTTGGCGCGGCTGGCCGGATCCCGGGCGGTGGCAAGGAATTTGGCTATCGGGTCCTCTGCTGCCCCAAACTTCGAAAGTGCAATGCGGGCCTTCGCAAGCTGCAAGTAAACTTCGGGATCGAGGGTGCGCTGCGTGTCTGCCGCAACCATCGGACTCAAAAACTGCTCGGCCTTGGCATACTCACCATCGGCAAAATAGCCGGACGCCAGCCATGCGGTCACCTCGGGCGGCACGGACTCCGCCGGTAGCGCACCCGCCTCCGCCGCGACCGCATCACGGTCCTTGTTGTAGTAGTGAGCGAGAATGATGCGTATCGTACTTCGGTCAGCATATTGTTTATGGTCTGCCTCACGAGCTGCTTTGAGCGCAGTGACTGCGCCCACATAGTCTTTGTTTTCGAATTTTGCCCATCCGATCCAGAAGTGCGCCTGCGCAACGGCTTGGGATTTGGGAAACTCGTTGAGCAACTGCTCAAAGGCTAGAATCATGTTAGGGTAATCCTCCAACTGACCGAGCGTGAGTGCCTTTTGTTGGAGGGCGAGTTCACGTTCTTTTGCGTCGGGGAAATCTTTGAGCAATCGATCAAACTCTTTCACCGCATCGGCGTAGTTTTCTGATCGCTGGAGCACCGTGGCGAGTTGCGTCTGGGCGGATGGGAGCAGTTCGCTTTTCGGGTAAGCTTTGATGAATTCGCGGAATGTTTTCTCTGCCGTGGCGAGTGTGTCGCCCTGCGCTTGGCACCATGCAAGTTTGAACAGTGCTTGCTCCTTGAGACGGTTTGGCAGCTTGGACCCTGCCACGCCCTCGTAAAGCGGGACTGCTTCGGCAAATTTCCCGTCTTTGAACAATGTCTCTGCCTTCATGAGGTTGGCCTGCGCCCGTTCCTTCGGGTTCGTGCTCTCGCGAAGGAAGCTGTCGATTTCGGCGATGAGCTCCCCGCTATCCGCCACGTCGAGGCTGGTCAAACGCTGGAAGCGCGCCTGCAATGCGGCGTCGGACTTTGGAAACTCAGCCAAAATTCGATTATACCCCGCCACGGCGACGTCCTTGTTTCCAAGCTGCCGATTAGCATTGGCAACGATCAACATCGCCTCGGCCCGTGCATCCTCGGGCAGCGCTTTGATTTCTTCTTCCGAAATCGCTGCAGCGCTTTGGTAGTCTTCTGCATTGTAGGCGATTCGGAGTAATCCGAGGCGCGCAACTCCGCGCCAGGATCCGATCTCAGGATGCGCCAATGCGGATTCAAAAAGCGTTTTTGCGCGGTCGTTTTTGCCTAACTCCGCCGCTAGCGCTGCTGCTTTGATAAGCGCTTCCGCCTGCATGGGTGGTTTGGAGGCCTCGGATCCGAGAGATTCAAATGCAGCCAACGCTTCTTCCTTACGGTTCGACTTTGACAACGCCTCGGCAACATAAAACCTCGCGTCCTCGCGATACGGATTGGAAACATCCCCATCCGCGATGGATTGGAACGCGACCAATGCTTCGGTCCGGCGATCGAGTTTATCCAGCGCATTGGCGATGAAAAAGTCTGCCGTGAGCTGAACCTCACGTTCTTTGGTGTTCGCTGCAGCCTTTCGGTAGAGTTCGATAGCCCCACCGTAGTTTCCGCTGGCAAAAAATATCTCACCCAATCGAAAAGCACCCGCACCCACAAACTCACCCTCTGCAAACTCGGAAAGAAGGCGCTGATACCCCTCGCGGGCCGCACGGTCGTTTCCAAGAAACCGATGACTTTCCGCAAGCCGGAACAATGCTCCGTCGCGGTCATTGGCGGAAGGGTCCGAGATGAGGAACTTCTCATACTCAAAGATCGCCATTTCGTATTGCTTCCGTTTGTAAAATCCGTTGCCAGCAACCAGTGAACGGTTCACGCCCGGCTGCATGGAGCCCGGACCGAGACGGATAGCTTCCCCATCGGCTGCGATCTCGGCCGCGAGGTTAGGATCGGCTTTTGTGGCACCCGCCTCCGGTGGCGCCAGCATTTGTTGATACGGGCTCGCGGCCGGCGCGGTCGGTTCAGCCGCTACCGGCTCGGCCCGCAGGACCGGGATCGCCGTGGCTTGGGGTATGGGCTGGGGCACCGCAGGCGGCCGAGGTGTCGGCACAGGCGTAGCAACGGGCGTCGGCACCCGCTCTACCGGCACCGCCGTCGCTACCGGGACGCGTTCCACCCATGCCGGGTTCACGTAGTTGTCAGGCGTCGGAGTAACCGGCTCGGCCCGGCGGATTTCCGCAACTGGCTCAACTGGAATGGCCCGACGGACTTCCGCGTCAGGGGACTGCGCCATTGCGGGCAGGACGGCCGACACGGCCACAATCAAACTGATCCAGCACTTCCGCATCACTCCGGCTTGCTGGTGGCAAATGCGACGTTCCAGATATTGGCGCTGCGGCAGATGTCCAAAACATCGACGATGAATCTGTAGTCCGTGTTTTCATCCCCGCGAAGCACGACGGCCTGATCGGGATACATCTCCGCGATGCGTGCGAGCGCGGCTTGCAACTCCTCGGGTGTGTAGGTGCGGCGGTTCATGACGATAGAACCATCGGCACGCACGTTCAGGATCACCTCGCCGATGGCTCGGCGATTTTCTTTCCCCTCACGGGCGGTGGGGACCTTCACATCCAGCTCTGTTTCCTGACGGGCAAAGTTCCACGTCACGAGGAAAAAGATCAGCAGCAGGAACACCACATCGATCATGGGTGCGAGCTGAAAACCCGGAACGTCGGGCTGGGAGCGACTGCGAAAATTCATGCGATCGATAAATTACTCAATCTTCCGGCCGCACGCCACCGCCCGGCTTAAAGTGCGTCCCGAGCAGTGCGAGTAACTGGGTGGTCCCTGCCTCCATATCGGCGATCAACGATTGCACGCGACCCCGGAAAAACGAATACGCCGCCATCGCGGGGATGCCGATCATCAACCCGGCTGCCGTGGTCACCAACGCCTCGGCCACGCCGGAAGCAAGCATCATGGGGCGCGTCGAGGCAATGTCACTGGCAACCACGCTGAACGACTTGATCATTCCCAGCACGGTGCCAAACAGCCCGAGCATCGGCGCGATGGTTCCGATGTCGGAGAGGTAAGAAATTTGCTGATTTAGGCTGCTTGCCAACCGCACCCCTTCGGCTTCTGCGATTTCCCGGGCCTCCGCGACGGTTGCGCGCGGGTTTTTCGTCACGAAATCCAAGGTGCGGCGCATGATTCTGGCGACCGCTTCACTGTGGCGATTGGAAACCGCGAGCAGTCCGTAGTAATCGCCCTTGCGCAGCATGGCATCAGCCGTGGTCATGTAGCGCCCACTCACCACAGCCCCCCGCCGCAGCGAAAACAAATAGATCAAAATCAACATCGTTGCGATCACGGACAAACCGGCCAGCGGAATCATCACCACGCCGCCCGATACCAGAACCTGCCACAAGTCCGCCGATGCCGCCGCCACCTCCTCCGTGGGAAGCAGTGCCGCACCCGGCTGTGCCCCAGGAACGGATGTCTGAGCAAACGCCGCGGGCACGGACAACGCGAACGCGAGCAGCTTAACGAGATTGTTTTTCAACATGGTTTTCACCGTGTTTGTAGAACAGAGTCGAACGGTTCGCAAGCGATGCCTTTGAAAATTCCTGGACTGAACCAGCGGTGGACCGAGAGCTCGTGCGGCAAAAATCAAGATACGGCCGCAAAAAACATCCCAAAGCCAATCGCCACGCTCGCTACCCCGGCGAGCAAAAGCCCGGCAAAAATCCAAAACATCAGCCACCTCCGACCGCGCATGAAGAACGCCAGTCCGCCAAGGACACCCGCCGCTCCCGCGAGCAAGTTACCGAAAAACACACAGCCGATAAACAGCATATGGGAGCTGTTTGTCGCGGCCCCTGAGTCGTTCGCCATGAGTGTGGCCATCATCATCGCCATGCCGAACACCACGAACGACCCAATCCAACAAATCATGAAAACGATGCCAACGAGGCAGAGCCAAACCGGAAACTTTGCCGCTTGCGAGGCTGAAACATCGGGTGGGGTGGTTTGGACCTCATCCATCTTAGCGCGAAGCATTGTTTAGTTAGAATCGAACGTCAACCCCGGCCTTGTTACCGAAAGAGTTTGCCGGAAACCCGGGGGTGCCGCATCCCTATCGTTATGCCAGAAGCTGCGGCTGGCCATGTGGTCGAATCCCTGATATCGAACCTCAATGTTGACCGCCCCAACAACAACAAAGCCCGCCGGGCCTGCGCCCCGTTGGGCAATTGTTTCTGCCTTTGCGGTCGTCTATCTTGGATACGGGCTCAATTTCCTCGCTGTGAAAATCGGCGTCGAAACTCTGCCTGCGTTCCTCTTTGCCGGAACGCATGTGAGTTTGGCGGGGATCATCTTGCTCACGTTTCATTCTGTGCGTTCGCGATCATTCCTGCTCTCGCGCGCTGGAATGGGACGCGCCGCGGCGGCGGCATTTTTTCTTTTTGTCGGTGGAGTCGGGCTCGTAACCGAGGGAGAAAAACTTGGCGTTCCATCCGGCATGGCTGCAATCATCAAGGCGTCGGTTCCGCTCTGGGTGGCCACGCTCGAGGTCGTGCGACCCGGCGGCGAACGCCTCGGCAAAGTCGCGATTGGCGGCCTGCTCTGCGGGGCCACCGGGGTGGTGTGGCTCGTGCTGCCACAATTTGCACATCACAAATCTGCATCGACCGAGCCGCTAGGAATCGGCTTTCTGATTCTATCAGCATTTCTTTTTGCGGTCGGGACGCTGCTGGTCCGCCACCGTCCTCCGTCGGCGTCCCCGATCGCCAACTCGGCATGGATGATGGTGCTCGGAGGGATGTTCCTTCTTGCGATCGGGCTATGCCTCGGCGAGGCCTCAGAGGTCGCACCGTCCGACTTCACCCCTCCGGTGCTGGCGGCGTTTCTCTTTCTCCTTTTTGTGCATTCGCTGGCCGCATTTTCGGCAATGAATTGGCTGCTCGGCCACCTTCCCGCAGCCGTCGTGACGACGAAGTTTTATGTCTCGCCAGCCATTGCCGTGCTGGCCGGCTGGCTTGTTCTTGGCGAATCCGTCCATACCCGCACATTCGCCAGTCTTGCACTGATCCTCGTGGGTGTGGGCGTGACGCTGTGGGCCCAGTCCAGAACCAAACCGAGCCACTAGCCAATCTGACGATGCACCTTCACCGCCACCGCAGGTGCTTGACTCGCAACGCCCGATCTGCCAGCTTTTCGCCATGGAAATCGCTGATTCCAGCGTCAACTCGACGGCCATCGCCCGGGTGAGCCGGGAGCGATTTCCGGTTGGGTCGCTGCCCTCGTTGTCAAACTCAGGGATCGTTTGACACGGACTTCCCAAAAAGCTCCACACCCCATGCAAATCAAAAGTCGCGATGGATCAAAACACGATTGAGGAATACTTGGAGCCATCACCCGGTGAACAACTGCCGACGTGGAAACCTGGCGATGCATGGCTCGGAGGCGGGACGTTTTTGTTTTCGACGCCATTGCCGGACCTGCGGCGGGTCGTTGATTTGACGACGCTGGAGTGGCCGTGACGTGACCGCGTTTTTTTGAGTCGGGAGATGTGTTAGTCTGGGGCCGAAAGGAACCAGATAATGAAAGGCAAGAAATACAGCACAGAAGATAAAATCAGGATCTTGAGGCAAGTCGACGGCGGCAAGCAGATCCAAGCCGTGTGCCGGGAGCACAACATCTCGGAAGTGAGCTTCCACCGGTGGAAGAAGCAGTTCGGGCAGATGGAAGTGAACGAGGCCAAGAGGCTCAAGGAACTCGAACGCGAGAACACGGAGCTCAAGAAGATGCTAGCGGAATCGCTGCTCAAGAACCGGGTCTTGGAGTTCGTATGCGAAAAAAAGTTGTGAGCCCGGCCAGTCGCCGGGCGTATGCGAAAGAAGTGGTGGGCCAAGGGCTGTGTTCCGGGAGGAAGGCCTGCCGGTTTTTGAGGGTGTCGCGAGGGACGTATTGGTATCGGGCCAAAGCGCCGACAAGCCGGGATCGCAGGCTGCAAGAGCGCCTGAAGGAACTGAGCGAGAAGCATCCGCGCTACGGTTATCGCCGGATCGCGGCGCTTTTACGTCAGGAAGGATGGCCGGTGGGCAAGCGTCACGTTCAGCGACTGCGGCGGTGCCTGGGTATGCGAGTTCCGCCGAGCAAACGCAAGATGCGGCGGCGCGGGGTCTCGACCGGGCTGCCGACGAAGGCCGGGCACCGGGGGCATGTCTGGAGTTGGGACTTCATCACGGACGCCACCGAGCGAGGCGGGGCGCTGCGGATGCTCACGATCCTGGACGAGTTCACCCGGGAACCGACCGCAGGGAGATAGCCTGCCGCAGGCAGCCCGAAGGGTGGAGCGCAGCGACAGCAATGCCATGTGCTGCGAGCCGACCGCGCCTTGAAAAGCGCCGATGTGCTCGAGTGGATGGGACGGGCCATCGCTGAACACGGAGCCCCAAACTACCTGCGGAGCGACAACGGCCCCGAGTTTATCGCCAAGGAGGTGCAGCGCTGGCTCGCCGAGAACCCGATCAAGACGATCTACATCGATCCTGGCAGCCCCTGGCAGAACGGCTTCGTGGAGAGCTTCCACGGTCGTCTGCGGGACGAATGCCTGAACCGTGAGCACCTCTGGACGCTCACCGAGGCCCGCGTGGTCATCGAAGACTACCGGCGCAACTACAACCATCACCGGCCGCATAGCAAGTTGGGCTACCAAAGCCCGAAACGCTTCGCGGCCACCCAAAGCGCTCCATCTCCGGCTCCAGTCGCCCTCCGGGCTCCTTACGCCGGAGATGGACAAAACCAAACCCACAACGTAAGTAATAACGAAGTCTCAGACTAACTCTCTATCTGGCTCGAAAAGGTGCGTCCGCTCA
>Ga0247831_1002486_pt1 | contig 29748 bp, 17 predicted proteins | sample LaCruzMarch2015__9_FD_192406 | JGI IMG/M metagenome (GOLD analysis project Ga0247831, IMG submission 192406) | Freshwater microbial communities from meromictic Lake La Cruz, Castile-La Mancha, Spain - LaCruzMarch2015_1m | ecosystem: Environmental > Aquatic > Freshwater > Lake | place: Spain...
CCAATGTCTACGAGGAACTTAATTCTACTTCTGCTTGCGTCTCGACAAAGTTTACGGAAGATGAAAGTGGCTACATTACGGTTGCAAACGACTATCGCACAATTGGTATCGTTAAGGACCCACTATATACTAACGTACTAATTGCTCTGACCGGCACAGTAGGAAACTTCGTCAGTGGCGAGCCGGTATATAGTTACACTTCAGATGTGTTAGCCGGAACTGTTGCAATTACAACAGGAAGCCCAACGGTGACTGGAACAAATACGTTCCTTAATACTTCGTTCAAAGCTGGAGATCAGATTCTACTTACTAACGGGCTTAGTAATCAACTGGCTACTGTCGCCGGAACATCAAGCAATGTTTCATTGACTATTTCGTCAAACGCCATTTTCACCGCATCTGGCCTTAAATGTGTGAAGCCATACTTAGAGCTAGCTGGAGAAGTGACTGGTGTTACCGGTGGTCTTACTCTGACCGATGTTCGCGGAACAAATGTGAGAGCAAATAATCTCATTATCGGCGGTCTTTCTTATGCCACTTCCACAATAAACAGCGCCGCTCCACAACCTATTTCGATTAATGGTACTACTATAGTGAATTTTAGCACATTTAACCAACTTACTAAATTTATTGGTTCTCAGACCGTTGGGGCATTTGTAGCCGATGAACTTGTAAGACAGGTAAATGCTCTACCAGCGGCAGAACCATCCGCTCGAGTACACTCATTTGTAGAGAATGGTGTAAACGATGAACTATATCTTACTAATGTAAAGAATATATTTGAAGAAACTCAAAACATCGTTAGTGATAGTGGTGCTGTATTCACCCTTTCCGATAAGACTCCGGGTGATCTGGTAAAAGACTCAGGTGATATTTTCTACATTGAAAATGTAAATCCCATTACTAGAGAAAGCAATAAATCTGAAACGGTGAAGCTCATACTTGAATTCTAATATCCAACCAGGCATTAGCCGCAACTGATAAACTTCTTTTGTTCCGCTTCGCGTTGGAAGACAAGCTTCCAAAACTACTGGTTTTGTTTCTTTTGTTTCTTTATGAAGGATTACATATCCATTATAACGTGTTTCTAGTTCAATGTCAACAAAATAATGCAGTATGGCAAAATCTTTTTAGCCTGATATAAATAGAACAAACGACGAATTTGGAGTACTATACTAAATGCCAATTCAAACTGATCTAAGCATCTCTCCCTATTTCGATGACTTTTCGGCAGAGAAAGACTATTATAAGATTTTATTCCGCCCAGATGTTGCGGTCCAAGTTCGCGAGCTAAATCAACTACAGACGATGCTTCAGAAGCAGGTCGAGCGATTTGGGGATAACATTTTTCGGCGCGGCACCATCATCGATGGCTGCGATATTAAGTTCTATGATATTTTTCCTTATGTAAAGATCAAGGATAACGAAGCCGCCGGAGCTCCAGCTAACCCAGCACAGTATCGCGGATACTATGTTCGGAACTCTGCTAATATTGCTCCTCTAATTGCATCTATTACCACTACAGTCGATGGCTTTGAGTCGCGGGCCCCAGACCTTAACACTTTATATCTTCGTTACATCAATTCAGGCTATGCAAACGTAGCAAATGTAAGAACCGAACAGCTGGTCTTTTCCGCGGATGAAACTCTTACTGTATACAACCCGTCCGACGTAATCGAAAAGATTATCTCGTTCAACGACTCCACTGGGTTTGCTAACACGGATGAGGTGGTTATTCTACCATCACTTGCGCTTCAGAATTCATCCGGTGGTACTTTCTTTGCAAATGGCTTCTTTGTAGGAGACGAGCTTCGTTCCGCAACCGCCAATGTGAAGATTGTAACGGTAGATACTACCACTAATACTCAGGTGCTCATTCTAAGAGTTAAACCTCTAACGTCTGACCTTCAGTCCGGCAATACGGCCAAATGGGCTATCACTACCAATACAAATGTTCAGACTGCAAACGCAGCTCCCTCATCTATTGCTAACGTAGTCTCCATTCTTGGCTCGGGTGCCCAGGCAAGTCTTAAGACTGGCAATTTCGGCGAAGTGGATATCATTTCAGTAACGGGCAAGGGGTCTGGCTATATATCACTGCCCACTGTCTCTATCAAGACCTCAACTGCCAACACGCAACAAATTGAATCCGCTAACCTGGTCGCTCAATCTTTCCTAACTCAGATCGTAGTGTCTAACACCAGCACCGTTCCTATTGGCACTGGATATGCTATGTCGGTAGGCGAAGGAGTTGTATATCAGAAAGGTTTCTTTGCTCGTGTTGCGCCACAGCTTGTTGTGGTAGAAAAATATGCAAATACTCCAGACGCGCTATCAGTTGGTTTTACAACCACGGAAACAATTGTCAACAGTCAACAAGATCAAGACCTGCTTGATAACGTAACCGGCGCTCCGAACGCAACCGCACCAGGTGCAAACCGACTTAAGCTAACTCCTATGCTTACGGTCAAGGATAAAACTGCTGCGGATTCAGACTCAGAGTTCATGTCAATCGCAGAGTTTCGTGCCGGGGCTCCCTATAAGCAAAACAGACAGACCGTCTATAATGTTATCGGCAATGAGATGGCTCGGAGAACATTCGAGGAATCTGGTAACTATGTTATCGACCAATTCCAACTGAACACCAAGTCTCCAGTTAACTTTGGAGTGGAGGCTACCCGTTTTGATATTGTGGTAGACCCAGGTGTAGCCCTAATCAATGGCAACCGAGTTGCAACAGAGCGCAACTATCAACTAGCAATCGACAAGGGGACTGATACAGTAGTAGCAAATAATGCTACCATCTCTCTTAACTATGGCAATTATATTCGTGTGAACCAGTTTGGTGGTGTTCTTGACTTTGCCTCCGGTTCGCTTGTAAACCTATATGGCATTGCTGCAAACTATATTTCATCTACCCCTGGGCAAACACCAAGTGCCGCCGGTCTAGGGCCAACACTCGGCACCGCTCGAGTTAGAGCAATGGTACATGAAACTGGAACTCCTGGTATTGGTGCTGCTGTATACCGCATATATCTATTTGATGTGAAACTTACCGATGGATCTAATTTCTCTAATGTAAGATCTATTTTCTATACTGACGGCGGTTCAAAGCAGGCTGTTGCCGACCTTGTTCTAGTAGACGGCAATGGTGTACTAATCGACAATAATCGTACTGCGCTACTTTACTTTGCAGGATCGCCTGCGGTTAAGGGAATCGATAACGTATCATACGAATACAGAACAAGCAATACGCAATCGCTGCTTGCAAACGGCACCATTACACTCTCAACCACCTCCCCCGACGTGTTGCCTTACACCGGGCTTCTCTCTAGTGATCAAGAGCGCCAAATACTTGTAATTCCTACCGCGAATGTTCGCTTGGCGGCAAATGCTGCAGGTTCAGTAACCACGCTTACTACTAGCAATACCGTTACTGGGGTAAGTACTTCTTTCTTAACTTACTACGTTGCCGGCGACTTTATCCGGATTGCAAACTCTACAGTTAATACGGTGTCACAAATCTCGTCAATCGCTAACAGCACCAGTCTAACATTAACCGCCAATGCCGCCACCGCGTTCACAGGTGCTAATACTACCCTGCAAATGCCAATGAATGTGCCTCTTTCACTTGAACGGGCATCACGAAGCGTTACTGTTACCACTGCTAACTCTACTACCATGAACATGGTGATTGACCTTGGTGCGTCGGTTAATGCCATCACATCAGTTTCAGTGTCTCATAATGTAAAATCCACAGCCACTCAAGCTCAAGCCAAGACCGTAAACAGAAATCGATATGCTCGTATTCTTACTTCAAACGCGACTAGTCTAGACGCAGGACCTTGGGCCCTAGGTGTATCAGATGTATTCCGACTCAAGAAAGTCTACAGCGCCAACAGTGCATCACAAGTGGTGAGCATCAATGCACTAACTGCGGTCAATAGCTCATCTGATTTTATCACTGTCACAAACAATCCATTTTCAAATGGCGACTCAGTTACATATTCTAACACCGGCGGCACTGGGGCCATCGGCGGCCTTACTAACTCTACTTCTTACTTTGTAATTGATGCAAATACTTCAGGCTTTGCTCTGTCAACATCAAGTGGCGGTGCTAAGATTGATATCACCGCCAACTCTAGCACAACACACACCTTCACTGGTCGTCCTATTCACTTTACTCCTACTACATATGGCGTGTCAGACGTAACAAAGAATTACTATATTGACCACAACCAAACTGAAGATTATTACGGTACATCTTATCTGTATGTAAAACCCAACGCGACCAATAAACCTACTATTACTCAGGGGCTTCTTGTTCAATATGATGTATTTACGGTTGCGGCCGAGGGTCTCAAGACAATTAGTTCATACACCATCAATGACGGACTTACTCTTGCTGTATCCAATACAAGCATTAATACTATGGAAATCCCAGAAGTCTATGGTACGAAGGGAACATATTACGATCTTCGTGACCACTTTGACTTCCGACCGGTTTCTGCTAATACTGTAGCCCTTATTGCGGTGGCAAACTCATCGGTTCCTATCAACCCAGCTGAGCCATCCAATGCTAATAGATTCAGTGGTTCCAACAAGCTATATCCCGCGCCAGACACAAATCTGTCCGCCGATATTGAGTACTATCAGGGGCGCGCCGACCGAGTCATTATTAATGATCAAGGTGAGTTCAAGATAATGCGCGGAACTCCAGGGTCACCTGTTGCTCCTACTAAGCCCGATAATGCACTTACTGTCAACCTGCTTCAGATTCCACCATATCCTTCGCTGCCGTTTGCACTGTCTGCTTCAATGGCGGACTTTGTAGATACTTCAATTGCCAACGAGCGGTTTACTAATAAGCGTGGTTCAGTCTATAAGGTGCAAACTCCAATCGATTCGAACCAAAGGGCCCGACTACAGCCTCGCGGTTATACCATGGTGGATATTGGCGCACTTGATCGCAGAATCAATGCCCTAGAATATTATGTGTCGTTTACCCTGGTTGAGGTACTAGCTCAGCGCCGGGTGATTCCAAGTTCTACTGACACATCGGTTGATCGCTTTAAGTTCGGGCTGTTTGTTGACGGCTTCCAGGATGAAAAGTATAGTGATAAGCGCAACCCAGGCTATTCCGCTGCCATCATCAATGGTTACCTATCCGCCTCAGTAGAAGAACTTAATCTGCCTGCTGAACTAGACTCCGCTGATCCACTGCAGCTTCCTTATGACGAACTTGTCTTTATCTCACAGACCACATGTACCAATGGCCCTGCTCGTGCCGCCAATACTACTGTCTTTGTCGGCAATACCACGGTTACAAGTAACACCACCACTCAAGTAACTCAGATTACAACATCTGTTGACATTACTAATAGAACCACTAACCGATCAAATACGGCGCCTTATGTCTACGAGGACTGGGCATTTAAGCTAAGTTCACTCTCAGGTCCAGCAGAACTATACATGAACTGCTTCGATAACAACACCGCATTGGAAGTTCTGCAAAGCACTACCGAGGATGGAACTTTTGCTGTTATCTACAATACGGCATCTGGCGGACCGGTCAGAGCTGTTACCGTTGCTGAAAGTAGACCTACTGGTCGGGCGTATCGCATCGGCGGGCGTAGAACACTACAAGATCTAGGTCAGCTCCACATTGCCGGTTACGGCCCAGGTGGTGGCTTTATCAGCGATTCCTATGTTATTCCATGGACTCACAACCCCGCCGGAGGTCAGTTTTATAAGATTCGCGTCTACAAGGGCCTGCGTGGGGTAGACCGAGGTGCGGATGCTCCGCTTGGTACTTACTCATTCCGTCTATATTACCCAACTGATGCGGCTGTTGCCGAACCAAGAGTTATCGGACCTGATTATGATGTGTCCACCTGGTTCGATGGTATCATATACAACGGAGTTGTGCTACCGTATAATCTTATCTCTCAGCCAAGTAGATCAGTTCGGTATATAGCAAACGACGTCTATCGCTACATTACTGGCTCTGGGCAAAGAGGCGCTGAAGGTTATACAAGCCTGCAGCAGAGATTTACCGTCAGTATTACTGGACTTAAGCCTAGCACTACTCATATTATTCGCATGGACGGAATTGATATTACATCAAAGACTCAAGCAGGAGCTAATGCAATTGGTGCGCCACTTGTGACTGCGCCCGACGGGACTCTGGTATTTGATCTATTCTTCTATCCTGACATCAATAACCCAACCTCTGAAGCTCAACTAGCTGCACAGATTGCAAGTACTCCAGTCGGAGACCGAGAGTTTACTGTTACGAACTCAGATGGTTCCTCTACTTCTACTGGGCGTCTCACAATTGCTGGCTGGGTTAGACAAGAGATCAATACTCCTCCGGTGCAACCCGAACTCCCTGTAATCACCTCACCGACTGGTATATATATTGATACCCCGACTGTAACATCAGTTGGTGATACCTCATTCCGATGGGATGGAACTATTGGTGGCGGCCCTGTTCGATCCGATTCTGTTAACGAATTTTAATCTTAGGTAATAAAACACATGGCTTCATCTACTCAACCGCATCTTGAAGTTTGTTATACAGTACCTCAGTATAACTATATTCAAACTTTCTATGCCGATCCAGAGATCGTCAATAAAGCCAGTGCGGTTTCTCTTACCTCATTGGACTTGTTCTTCAAGTCTAAGCCAAGTACCGTGAATAACATTTCAGGATCGACCGCCCCCGGCGTTCTTGTATCTATCTGTGCGGTTGAAAATGATACTCCTATTCTTTCAAAGACAATTAGTGCTTCTCTAGTAAAAGTTGAACACAAGGGCGTATACGTTTTTGATGATGCATCAGTGCCCACGTCATTTGTTTTTAATAAGCCTCTTCGTTTGCCAACTGGACAAACCTATGGTATTATTGTGACATTTGAAGATTCGGGCTATGAACTGTGGACTAATAAGCAAGGTGATGCAATCCTTGGAACTAATACTCCGTCTCCTGGGTCAAATCTTATTCGAGACGGCAAGCTTTACATGTCTAACAACTCGGATATCTTTAGATCACTTTCTGATGTTGATCTTAAGTTTGCACTTAGAGTAGCAAGATATACTGCCAACAGTGTTACCAGAGACCTACTCAATAAGGACTATGAATTCCTTACCATTAATAGCCAAACCGGAATCTTTATTCCAGGCGAGCTAGTGCATGGAACTGTAGCCAACTCTGCTGGTACCATTTCTGTAAATGCTGGCAATAATGAAATTGTAGGAACCGGCACCACATTCACTTCACTTGGAGTCGGTCAGTATATCACTGCAGTTTCAAATACCACTCACTTCCAGGCGCTACGGATTGACAACGTCTCAAATACCACTCATCTGACCGTGGATACGGTGCCTATGTTCTCTAACACTACCTGCAACTATCAAATCGCTCCTACCGGCAGAGTTTATCATAAAAATGAACTTAATGATGTGATGTATCTAGTGGATTCTTCCGCCAACTCTACCGTGCTATTTGCTCCCAATCAGATCATTCAAGGCTCTCTATCAAAAGCCAGAGCAACCATTACCTCACTTGATATCATCAATGTCGATAGAATTAACTACAAGCCTACAGTTCGCACTCCAGCTGACGGCAGAGTTAGTTCATCATTCGCGTTTGCATATACACCAGATGGTGGCACCAATTATGTTTATAGTCAATCCAATGCAGAGACCGTGAACTTTAATCTGGATACTATTCAGGACATTAAAGACTATGATGCTAAACTTCTGTCTCGATCACTAGAGCTTACCCATAACGGACTTTATTCAAACTCTACTACCGGGGTATACAGAAAGAGTGCCAGGTTTATTAATACTCTGTCTGTTACTCAGACGGGCACCAATATCTATAACTCACCTTCAATCGATGTAGGCGAGCTTGCGGTCCTGGTCTACAACAATCGAATTTCAAATGCTTATCTAACGGTTGATGCAAATTCAATCCCAATCGATTCTGAAACTCGTCCTGTGGGCGGGTTGGCTTTGGCTAGGCACATTTCAAGCAAGGTTACCTTCGGGGTAAATAAGTTTCCAGAGGACTGCAAGGTCTATATGACTGCATATCGTCCGCTTGGCACCGACATTAAAGTTTATGTGCGCCTTCACAACTCAACCGATTCCGATGCAGCCGATGATAAAGCCTGGTCACCGTTAGAATACGTCACAAGTTCTGCTCAATATAGTTCGTCAGTAAACGAAAGTGACTTTATTGAGTATGAACTAGGCCTTCCATCGTATCCAGAATCCGCCGTTACTATCCCAGGGCGCTTTACCAGCCAGAGCGCAAACGCGGTTCTTGTATACACTGGCACGGATGCAAACTCTTATGTAGCTGTAGGTGACGGCATTAAACTATATAACGAACTCATCCCTACAAACTACCAGGTTGGCATTATCACCGCGGCAAATACCACCACCATTTCAATTAATGATCCAGTCTCTAACTCCAATGTTATCGGCGCAGGCTTTAAGATTGATAGACTTAAGCATACAGATATTGCTTTCAATAATGCTCAGAATTCTAACATCGTTAGATACTATAATTCTTCACGCGTAGAGTTTGATAAATATGATTCTATGCAGGTCAAAATAGTTCTTCTTTCAGATTTAACCTACAAATCACCAAAGGTGGACCAAATTCAGGTTCTTGGAGTTTCAGCATAATGCAAACATTCGCTCGCGACTTAAGCACAGGGATCGTTATAAATACAGATGATAGTCACTACCGACAAATTCTAAGTCAACGGGCTAAGTCCAAAGAGTCCATCAAAGTCCAAGAATCCATTGCCGATCTGCAAAGAGACTTTGCGGAAATTAAACAGCTACTAAGCGCAATCGTAGGCGAGAAAAAATATGGCTAGACTTATTGCCAATGTAGATGTTCTTACGGAGACATTCCAGACCTGGGTTACACGAACCAACACGGTACTTGATGCTCTATCTAACGAAATTATCACTGCAAATGCTGCCGGGGCAAATACAGGCAATACTGCCGTTCCTCGCCATGCTCTGCTGCATGGTTCGTTTGCTGCCAATTCAATCATTGTTACTACGGACCTGCGGGGCGGCACTCCATCCGCAGCCGCACCGCTTATCATATCATCAAACGCGGTTGTTAATGGAGCACTCATCACCATTACCGCCAATAGTGTTTCAACCGGGCTGGCAACATTTAATGCTAATGTGTCCGCTGTCGGCGCCAATACTTCTATCGGTGGCACCACATTCAATGTGACTTCAAATGTCGCCGTCGTTGCTACGAGCCAGACATTTAGATCCAACAGCACTGTTACAGCCTTGTCAATTGCAGGCAACTCTACCGCGACGAATACTGCTATCGGTGGCACTACCCTCAATGTGACTTCAAATGTTGCTGTGGTAGCCGCAAGCCAGGCATTTAGGTCCAACAGCACTGTTACTGCTTTAGTGATTACCGGTAACTCTACCGCGACGAATACTGCTATCGGTGGTGATGTTTTTACCGTAACTCCTAATACTACATTTGTCAACACAACTTCATTCTCTAATACAGTCGCGGTAACGGGCAACGCTACGTTCAGTAATACAGTTGCGGTAACGGGTGCAGCCACATTTTCAAATACTATTGCGGTAACAAATACTGCCACATTCAGTAATACAGTTGCGGTAACGGGCGCTGCCACATTTTCAAATACTATTGCGGTAACAAATACTGCCACATTCAGTAATACAGTTGCGGTAACGGGCAACGCTACGTTCAGTAATACAGTTGCGGTAACGGGTGCAGCCACATTTTCAAATACTATTGCGGTAACGGGTGCGGCCACATTTTCAAATACGATGGGGGTCACCGGACTAACTACGCTTGGGGCAGTTAATGCCATCACCGCAAACGCGTCTGTCATTGTCAATGTTGGTGCAAATGTCCATGCCAATACTACTTCACTTAAAGTTGGTAATGCCACTGTAAATACTGTGGTGACTAGTGCTACTGTTACTGTAGCCAATTCGACCACCTCACTGGTAACCACTCCCGGCTCTGTTGCTACTGGTATTACTACTGTAAATACTACGGCGCTGAGTGTTGGCGCGAATGTGGTAGCAAATAGTTCAGCCTTGGTTGTGGGTAACACTACGGTCGGTCACGTTACCGTATCAGTGGGCGCCAATGTGGTTTTAGAAACATCTAGACTGGCGGTAGGTAATTCTACAACAAATACTATTATTTCACAGGCACAAGTTCACACTGATGGCAACTTAACGGTCGCAGGCACTACTACTCTAAGTGGAGTAAATAATCTTAACGGTGCCACTACAGTTGCCAATACACTAGGTGTCACAGGACTAACTACACTTGTAAATGTGAATGCTGCCGTTGCAAACGCATCAACTATTGTGAACGTAGGCGCCAATGTTCATGCTAATACAACCTCACTTAAGGTTGGTAACTCAACTGTAAATACTGTTGTAACTGGGGCTCTTACTACACTACAAGACGCAACTGGCTCGATCACCCTATCACCATCTGTGATTACCGCCGGGCTTGCTACTATTAACTCTACTGCAATCGCGGTTGGAGCAAATAATGTGTCTAATAGCTCTGCCGTGGTGGTAGGGAATACAGTACTAAGGCATACAACAGTCACAGTAGGTAGCAACGTATCACTGGATACAGCCGCGGTTCGAGTGGGCAACTCAACTGTGAATACTGTTATTTCTCAATCGTCAGTTTACACCGACGGCGCTATCACCGTGCAGGGTGCAGCAACAATTAATGGCACAGTAACTCTAACTGCGCTTACCGCCGCCAATAATCTAACTGCTAACGTAGCTAACGCGGCGACAATTGTGAATGTCGGTGCCAATGTTCATGCTAATACTACTTCACTCAAGGTAGGCAACTCTACCGTAAATACCGTAATTACATCTTCTACTACAAACGTATCAAACTCTACTGTCAATACGTTTATCACTGTAGGTTCTGGGCTATTTGGTAATTCTACGGCTAATGCTACTGTGAACTCATCCTCGTTCATGACACAGAGTTCAGCCACAGTTAATACTTCTATCACTCCTACTCAGATTAGAATTATTAATAGTTCTGGTAATGCAACCATCACACCTACTTCTATTACTGTAGGTCTGTTTACCGGCAATGCTACTTCAATGGCGGTCGGCGCCAATGTGGTTGCCAATACTACCTCGCTTGTCATCGGCGCTAACGTGTCTCTTGATGCCGCTGCGCTTCGCGTAGGAAACTCCACTGTCAACTCAGTCATCACCTCGTCGTCATTATCTACTACTGGCACGCTTGGGGCCATTGGAGCAGCTACATTTAGCAATACTGTTGCGGTTACAGGCGCAGTTACACTCAGTAATACATCTAGCCACGTTGGCGCTGCTACTTTCTCCAATACCGTGGCGGTTACTGGCGCTGCCACATTCAGTAACACGGTTGCGGCCACGGGTGCCGCTACATTCAGCAATACCGTAACTGTTACTGGCAATGTCAATGCAAATGCTTCAGTTACCATCAATACCGACTACAGCATGATTGTTACTGCAAATACTAATGTCGGATCAAATTCGGCGCCTAGAATTGTATTCAGTTTCCCTAAGGCCACATGGAAAGGCGCCAAGATCATTGCCATGGCCGACAACGCGGGAACAAATCAGATCACAGAAATGGCAGTGGTGCACGATGGTACAACAGCTTGGTCTACTACATACGCAACAATCTCGTCTCCTGGCGGCGGTGAAACCGCTCTAGGAACTTACTCTTCACAGATAAATAATGCTAACGTAGAGATTTTACTCACTCAAGTTCTATCTGGCACCTCCGTTAAAATCATCAGTCACCTTATAAAGTAAAGATCATATGGCCGATACAAGATTCAAGGTAGAAAATGGACTGTTAGCAGTAGGAGGGGCTGGGAGTAGTTCTAGATTTGAACACCCTCTTACCGTTGCTGCCAACACTACAATTGACGGAGACCTGCTATTGGTGCAGGGTAACTTTACCGTCGTTGGTAACACAATTTACCAGGGTGTTCTAAACTATGCAGCCGATCTTATTCCGACTACCAATGGCACGTTAACAATTGGCACTTCCACCAACACCTATAACGGGCATTTTAATACCCTAATTAGCCATAGTGGAATCTTTCCGTTAGCAAATACCGTAGCACTAGGAAATACAAGCAGACGGTTTGAAGGCTTTGTAACTAATATTAATGCATCTGGCACTGGAACAATCACAGGCGCCGCAACATTCTCTAACACAATTGTTGTTACGGGGAACGCACAGTTCTCTAATACAGTTGCTGTAACGGGTAATGCTACATTCTCTAATACAATTGCTGCCACTGGTGCTGCTACATTCTCTAATACAGTTACAGCAACCGGCGCCGTAACTACTCCTGCGGTCATTCTTACCAACGGCGGACTTTATTCCAATCAAGCTACAGTGTCCACTACTTCCCCAACCGTAGTTGATTCGTTCCCACTTGCCTCTGCTACTGGCGCAAGGTATACTGTTACCGCAAGACTTGCGGGTACTTCTAGACATGCAGTTGAACTTCTTACCGTTCACGAAGGCACCAATGTTCTTGCTACTCAATACGCAGAGATTTTTAATACCAGGCTTGGGGTGTTTGATATAAATATCAATGGCGCAAATGTTGAACTAACATTCACTCCTCTTACCGCCGTGGCTCATACCGTCAGAGTCATCCGCCAGCAGATACTATAAGGATAACCAATGGCTATCAATAATAATTTCAGGGCGGTACACGGGCTAGAGGCTAACGGGGCCGTAACTTTTGCTAATACGCTTGCCGTGACCGGTGGCTCTACCCTGTCTAATACACTGGCGGTGACTGGCGCAGCCACATTTAGCAATAACGTAACGATCGGTGGTAACTTTACCGTAACCGGCACTACCACCTACGTCAACACGGCTGTTCTTAATATTGCCGACAATATTATGTCTCTTAATTCAGATGTTGTCGGAGCTCCTACGGAGAATTGCGGGCTGGAAGTTAACCGTGGCTCATCTGCTAACGTTTCATTTATCTGGAATGAAACATCTGATAGATGGCAGATTACCAATGACGGTTCCACCTTCGGTAATGTGCACTCGACTTTAGCTTCTGTTGTGCTTGGAACTCATACTTCTGGCAATTATGTAGGCACCGTGACCGCTGGTACTGGCGTCAGTTTATCTGGAGCTTCTGGCGCAAATGCTGCTCACTCCATTTCAATTGGGCAGAACGTAGATACTACGGCTGCTGTTACATTCGGCCGCCTGACCGCTGGGGCCGGTAGCGCTAATAGTTCTGCAAACAGCACGGTTGTCCAGGTAGCCAACAGTACACTTTCTTCTCAGATGACTGCAGGAGGGTTTACGGCTGGTTCTACTACTATGACCGCATCTGGGTTCACTGGGAACTTAACCGGTACGTCATCCAACACTACCAATCTCAATGGGCAACCCGCTTCATTCTATTCAAACGCCACTAACCTAGCCACGGGCACGGTGCCTACTGCTAGACTTGCTACCTCTGGTACTGCAAACTCTATTACATTTTTAGCGGGGGATCAAACTTGGAAAGTAGGGCCTCTAGGATACACCGGGTCTCAAGGAAACCAGGGTAACCAGGGGGTCATCGGCTTTACTGGATCAACCGGCTTTACTGGATCGCAGGGCATTCAGGGCGCCACAGGAGCCACAGGCGGGCAAGGGCCCATCGGCTTTACTGGATCAACCGGCTTTACTGGATCGCAGGGCTCTCAAGGAATCCAGGGCAATCAAGGAATCCAGGGTAACCAAGGCAGCATCGGCCTCACAGGTTCAACCGGCTTTACTGGATCGCAGGGCATTCAGGGCAATCAAGGAATCCAGGGTAACCAAGGAATCCAGGGCAACACCGGCTTCACAGGTTCAACCGGCTTTACTGGATCGCAGGGCATTCAGGGCAATCAAGGAATCCAGGGTAACCAAGGAATCCAGGGCAACACCGGCTTTACTGGATCGCAGGGCATTCAGGGCGCCACAGGAGCCACAGGCGGGCAGGGTAACCAAGGCAGCATCGGCCTCACAGGTTCAACCGGCTTTACTGGATCAAGGGGATTCAAAGGAGATCTAGGAGACTCTGGCGTGGCCGGCGGAATAGGCCTCACTGGATCAACTGGATCAACTGGATTTACTGGTTCTAAAGGAGATACTGGCACCACTGGTACTCAAGGCGCCACTGGATTTACTGGTTCTAAAGGAGATACTGGCACCACTGGTACTCAAGGCGCCACCGGCTTTACTGGCTCTGGATATGGCACCGCGGCTAATGTTGAGATGAACTCTCTTGGAGTTGGTACTCCGGGCTCTGGTACTGCAGGTGAGATTCGTGCCACCAATAATATCACGGCATACTATTCCGATAGAAGGCTCAAGGAAAATATTGTATGCATTCCAGATGCGCTGGATAAAGTTGACTCTATCAATGGAGTGACATTTACTTCTAACGATCTAGCCGAAACCTTTGGTTATCTGGATAAGTCTAGTCAGGTGGGTGTTATCGCGCAGGAAATTCAAGCGGTGCTGCCTCAAATCGTAGTACCGGCGCCATTTGACATTGGTCAGAATGAGGATGGCACTGAGTATAGCTTATCCGGTGAGAATTATGTAACCGTTCACTACGAAAAACTCATCCCGTTGCTTATCGAGGCGATCAAGGAACTTAGGGCAGACCTCCGCGAACTTGAAACTAAGGTGACCAACCATGGTGTCAATTAAAACTAAGTTGCGGATGGAACAGGGCGCTAATTTTAGTGCTACCGTTCCTGTGCTAGGAGATGATGGCTTACCATTCAATTTGACTGGGTACACTGGCGCAGCACAAGTAAGAAAACACTATTCGTCTTTGACCGCTTATACTTTTACTGTTGCTCTAGGCGGAAACACAGGCATAGTTACTTTAAGCATGACTCCAGTACAAACTGGAGCTATTAGCCCTGGTATCCACGTATTTGACTGTGAAGTCACATCAGGAAATACTGTGTATCGCGTAGCCGAAGGGCAAGTACATATAACCGCACAGGTTACTAAAGCTTAGTTTTAGCGCCGGATAAAGTAATAATCTCCGTCTGGCTTATCTACCTCGGTGAATTGACCTGCACACTCAAAGCCAATGCTATCCAGATATTCAATCACTTCTTCAGCTTTAGGCGCACCGACATTGTAGTCGGTTTTCTGTAGTTCAAGAAGTAGGTGGTTACACCCTTTCAGGGTTTCAGTTGCGCCTTTAAGCACATCGAGTTCCGCTCCCTGAATATCCATCTTGATCAAGTCGGGTGTTGGAAACTGATTCATCTTGCACACGCTATCAAGTGACATTCCGATCCGCTTCTTCTTATTCTCTTCTGGGAATAGAGTTGGAGCAAGAGGACTGAGTTCTGGGTTCTCTGTGTAATAACTATTTCCAGCCGGATCATGCGTGTTTTCGTTGAAGTCTAGTTCCGTGAAATCATTCTCGGTAAGCAGGCCTAGGTGATGATCGTAGTCGTTGTAAAGAAATCTAACCTCTGACATTGCCTCAAATAGCACAAACTTGGATTCAGGCCATACCTTTTTAGCTTCGTTAGTCCAATGAAGAACACAAGAGCCAATGTCATAGATAACGGCAGGTTTGATCATGCCGCTAAGTTTTCTCAGGAACTCTATGTGGTCAAGTGGCAACATAGGAGTATCATGTAGAGCTTTGAGTCTTTGTCTCTCTGGAGACTCTGGAGCCGAAGCATTATCTTCAATACGGAACACCCGATCCCCGTGATGGTCACAAACAATCGTAACATCGCACCAAATACCATAACCTAGCTTGCGAGCTTTCATACAGAAGTCTAGGTCCTCACTGACTGTATTGGTATGATCTAGTGCCGAGTGATAGACAAACTGTGGATAGCCTACGGCTTTGAATACTTCAGACTTGATCAGAACACAGCCCAGCCCACAACCGCAAATCTCTACAAAAGACCATTGTTTAAGAGCCGCCCAGGGAATGTTATGGTGAAGATGATCATACACTTCAAGAATTTGTTCCTCTTTGCGCTGTCTATAAACTCCGGTTACAATAGGTTTATCATGCGCCAGTAGTTTTACCAGCGTATCCGGCGCAAATGCAATATCATGATCCACAGAAAAAAGATAATCGTATGATCGAACGGTCCAGTCTGCAATGAGATTCCGAACTTGGTCTACGTTGTAGCCATAGAAATATTGAAAGTCAACTTCATAGCCTTCCGGCACGATAAGATCATAGATTGATTTGAATGTTGCGACCTCAATATTTTTGGCGGTGGGAATTGCAATTAGTATCTTCTTATTTTTCATAATCTTGCCCTTGGTTACAGCATTCACGGTTCTTGTTTGTTCGTCACTATTAATCTTATAGTCATTTATCGGATTCTTATCGTTGTAGTTATACACGATATCAGGCACACATACGACTTTGTCTGGGTCAGCTAGTTCCAATAGAGTGTAAAAGACGGCGGTGTCTCCACCTGCTTTAAGCCATTTGTCATCCTTATCTTGGAACGCCGTATCATCTGGCACCAAGTTAAACAACTTGCCTTTAAATGTCCTCATATGAGTGTAAGGCATATGCCAGTTGAACTCATAGCTGCGGTACGATTTGTTTCTTTTAATCTCTGGAGGATATGGCTGTGCAACTAGAGGAATGTTGTCAGCCATAGACCAACAAGAGCCGTATGTAAACTCAGCACCTTCGTCGTACAGGTTGTTGTACATATGGAAGATAGTTGGATCATTAACTAGAGTATCGTCTCCGTCAATGAGTATACAAATATCATCGCCATCTGGCTCAATATTGCGAAGGCTTGTTATCTGATTACATACAGCGCCGCGGTTGACGGTATTATTTATTAGGTGAAATTTGCTCTCTGTTTCCAAGTCAAGCGTGTTTAGTGCGTTGTTTATACGATCCCAAGTGGAATCAGTTGATGCATCATTAATAATTGTTACGTCATAGTTATCATAATCTTGGGCCGCAATAGACTTAATGCAATCCTCAATATAGTTCTCTGCGTTATAGACAGGAACGATAACGTGTATGCGCTTTTCTTTTGTCTTTGGTTGTAGTAGCTCCTCGGGGTTTAGATATCGGCGATTGAACACCGATCGTACCTTCTTATTAATAGCAGTCACCTTTCGGTATTCGTCAACTCGAAGATAGTTTCCCATCTTGTGATACAGATGTTGTTTCCATTGTAGGGCAACGGAATCCCAACCACAAATAGTGGCTACGTCCCCGCAGGCTTTTTGCTTTTCATCAAGCCTTGAGTAGTGGTATGCATCAATGACTAGATTAGCAAACTCTTGAGCTTGCCGATCGGCATCAAGCTCAGGTACTATCCAATTTGGTTCAACTGGGTACTTAAGTTTCCATGAGGCCGCGTCAATAGCGGTCTCTGATAGTCCGGCATAATCACAAGTGATGACCGGAGTATTGTAGTAGAGTGACTCAAGCACGGAAATACCAAACGTCTCAGGCTGATCACACGGATAGATCATATAGGTGGAACTTGCCACCTCTTGTGCTACTTGCTTCGGGGTCAGTATTCCAGTGAACGTGATAGTATCATTGCAGGTAAGCTTTGATAGCCGATTGTATTCTACTTCTTGTGCATCGGGACCGTGCGACTCGGCAAATTTGTAGTAGCCACCTAGAACTTTCAGTCGTGCGGTCGGAATGGCCGCTACTACTTTAGGCCAAATCTTTTCTACCAGAGGAGTCATACCTTTTGATACCGCAGAATTGAACACAAAGAGGTTGGGATCTTTTTTGGCGTGAGGAGAGATCTTGTGTCTAGCCATTCCATTTCTTGTGTGGAATTGTTTCTTCTTAAAGTTCTCTGACATTCTGTAGTGCCCATGATTGGCATTAGCAACATATGAACTGTGCCAGTCTGTCAGGGTGAATACCTCGTCTAGCCGATTTTCGTTCAGATATTGCTCGAGCAGACCATCACCGTCCAGGAAGGTATCGTGCATCCATAAAGCTTTAAAGCCCGATTGCCCGATCATCCCGCTGAAGTCTGGAAGATAGGTATAGGTTTTGAAGTTCTCTCTCATCTCGGGTGGTGCGTATGCCACCAGAGAACGACTGGCAATTACGATATCAAAGCCTGGATGCCCTTGCACATCAATGAGAGGCCTATACAGAACACCGTTATAGAAGCCAGGCTTTGTGTCGGGGCCTTCGCACGTGTTAAACACCGTTACATCAAAGCCAATCTTTGCAAGTTCGGCAGATAATAGTATTACTGAGGCCTCAGAACCACCGAGACCTCTTTTGTTTAGGGTATCACCATCGTAGCATTGCCCCAGGGTATCAATGAATGCAATTGTCTTGTTCATGCTATGGTTCCTAGTTCACACTTATTCAATGTTCGGCGCCCAAATACTTTATGGGCTCGCTGATTTATACGATTGACTTTATTTAGCAAAGCTTTACTCATGGGCTTTCCAAATGTAAAGCAGAAGTGTTGGTGCCATTGTAAGGCAACTGTGTCCCACTCACAAATATCAGCTACTGCGTTGCAGGCATATTGCTTTTGCTGGTGCAGATAGGGAGTGTTGTATGCTCTGATTACCATATCGGCAAACAGTTGAGCCTGAGCATCTTGATCAATCCACGGCACCATCCAGTTTGGAGTCACTGGATATCTAATCTTGTATGATGCGGAATCAATTGCTGTTTCCTCTAGCGCTGCAAACTCGCAGGTGAATACTGGGGTATTATAGTAGATGGATTCTAGGGTGGAGATACCAAAGGTCTCTGGATCAGCGCACGGAAAGATGGTATAGGCGGCTTTGGCTAAAATATTAGCGATTTCCGATTGCTTGATAATGCCGGTGAACTCGATGGAATCACCGCACAGTGCTTTAAGTCTCAGATAGTTCTGTTCAAACATATCAGGCATGTCGCAATCATTGAACCTATAATACCCGCCGATAATCTTTAGTCTGGCTTGAGGAATTGCTTTGTGGACAATAGGCCAAACTTTTTCGACCAGCGGGGCCATTCCTTTTGACACTGACGCATTGTATACGAAAAGGTTCGGGTCTTTATCTTTGATATCTACCCAGTCAATGTGCTTCTTGATGCCGTTGCGGGTCTGGAAAATCTTCTGATGGAAGTTTTCGGACATTCTCTTTTTGCCATGGTCAGCATGTGAAACGTAGGAACTATGCCAATCTGAGAGAGTAAACACTTCATCGATCACGCCGTCGTTCAGGTATTGCTCAATCAAATGATCGCCATGACAGAACGTATCTTGCATCCATAGGATTTTGTGCAATGCGGCATCAACTATAGGACTAAAGTCTGGAAGATGGGCGAAAGCGTTGAGCGAATCCCTTTCTTCATGCGGGACAAATGCCGCTACGGACCTGAAGCCAATGACGATATCGTATTCATAGTACTCTGGATTTTCCACCTCGCGTAGAGGCTTGAACGATACTCCGTTATAGACACCAGGGCTAGAGTATGGACTCTCACAATTATTGTAAACAGTTACATCATAACCAAGTTTTACCAGTTCTGCCGACATGTAAATGACCGCCGACTCGGAGCCACCTAGGCCTCGCTTGCTTAGGGTTTCACCGTCATAACTTAACCCCACCGCATCAATAATTGCAATTGTGTACATGTTCACCTATGTCCAGACTATTTTCTTATTATAAATACACGGAGTAATAAAGTCAACCATATAGTTGCATTATCCCGCACCTATTTATAGCGAGAAATACCATGGCAACACCAACAAATAAAGCTGAATTCAAAGAATATTGCCTCCGTAAGTTAGGTAAGCCCGTAATTGAAATTAACGTAGACGACGATCAGATTGACGATCGGATTGACGAAGCGCTACGATACTACTGGGACTATCACTTTGACGGCACCGAGAAAATCTACTACAAGCATCAAGTGACACAGCAGGATATAGATAACCAGTACATTACTCTGCCCGAAAACATCATCGGCGCAGTATCAATTTTTAACGTCGATGATCCATCCATCGCCAACGCGGACATTTTTAATCTACGATATCAGATTGCCTTGAACGATATCCACACGCTTACTTCTGTTTCAATGGTTCCATACTATATGGCCATGGAAAAGCTGGCTCTAATCTCTGAAATGCTGGTCGGCAAGGCTCCTATCCGATACACGCGGCACTCAAATAAACTACACATTGACTTCAACTGGTCACGGGTTAACGTAGGAGAGTTCTTGCTGGTTGAAGCATACGAAATACTCGATCCTGCTGTCTATACCGACGTTTGGAACGACCGCTGGCTACAGAACTATGCTACAGCAAAGATCAAAGCAAACTGGGGCGCCAATATATCTAAATACAGTGGTATGCAACTTCCCGGCGGAGTCACATTTAATGGTGATAGAATCCTGGACGATGCAAATGCAGAAATTGCAAAGATGGAAGAAGAAATGATTTCGTCCTATTCGCTGCCAGTTCTGGATATGATCGCGTAGCATATACTTCGTGAAGATAGGATATAGTACATGCCGGTAAATCCATACTTTAATAATTTCAAGTCCTCAATGGAACAGACACTCATTGAGGACCTTGTAGTGGAATCTATTAAAGTATACGGCATTGATGTTCAGTATTGCCCTCGCACTATTGTTGCCAAGGATGAACTGTATGGTGCTGATACAGTATCCGAATATAACTCATCCACCGATATTGAAATGTACATTAAGAGTGTCGATGGTTTTGAAGGTGATGGAGTCTTCCTGTCTAAATTCGGGCTTGAAATGCGGGATCAGATTGTTCTTACTGTATCACTTAGGGCCTTTGATAATGAGATACGGCACATTTCAAACCAAGAGAAGCCCAGAGAAGGCGATCTTATTTACTTTACACTAAATCCAAATCGCCCACAACTATATGCGGTCAAGTATGTTAATGATCGCTCTATTTTCTATCAGTTAGGCGGGATGCAAGTGTATGATCTAACCTGTGAACTCTTCGAGTATTCAGGAGAGCAACTAAATACAGGCATCGATGAAATTGACGCTCTCGAAGCCAAGCTTACTACAAACATGGGCGCATTCGGTATTCTAACTCACGAAGGAAAGAACATTGTCACCTCTGCTGGTTACAGCATTATACGAAGTGAGTTCAACTTAGATACACAGTTGCAGGATGCCGGCGACGATTCTGAATACTTCCAATCTAATGCTAATGGCTTTATTGACTTCAGTGATATTGATCCGTTTTCAGAGGGAGCATTCTAAATGTTTGGTCAAACTTGGCACCATGGGCTGATCAGGAAATACGTCATTCTGTTTGGAACTCTATTCAATAATATCTACATCAACCGCGAAGCCGCAGATGGAACTCACCTGCAAACACTTAAAGTGCCGCTTACCTATGGCCCTAAAGATAAGTTCCTATCAAGAGTAGACAACGATCCTGGCATGGATAAGGCGGTGGGAATAAGTCTGCCTATCATGTCGTTTGAAATGAATACTCTAGAATATGCGGCAGACCGTAAACTTAATACTATCAATAAGATGGTAGCGGTAGGCACTTCTCCCAATAAAGTTCAGTTTCAATACGGCCCGGTCCCATACAACATTAACTTTTCGTTGAATATAATGGTGAAGAATGTTGAGGATGGAACTAGAATCATTGAGCAAATCTTACCATATTTTACTCCGGAATGGACGGCGTCCGTAAGGGTTATTCCTGAAATGAACATCGTTCATGATATTCCTATCATCCTCAACTCTACTTCAGTCGAAGATAGTTATGCCGGTGAATACACCCAGAGGAGAGCATTAACTTATACACTTGAGTTTACTATGAAGGCATATATTTACGGCCCGGTCAAAAAGCCTGGCGCTGCAATAATCAAAACGGCAACTGGCGATATATTCAACGGACTTACCGCTAACAGTGCTAGTGCTTCAGTTGATGTTACACCCGGGCTTGATAACCAAGGAAACCCAATTAACTATTATGGAACTCTAGCCAACACTGGCACAATCGACATTGCCTCTATCGATGCAGGTGATGATTATGGGTTCGTTAATACTATCACGGAAGATAACTAATGTCAACACTAGATAACGCACTAGGACTTACTCCATACAAACCAGAAAAACAAAGTCCTACACTAGTTCAAACTGAGAATGTAGATACGGTAGACTTTGATCATGCCAGGTCAACACTCTATGATGTGCTCGAGGAAACCAAGTCCGCAGTAGATGAAATGATCGGCATTGCTAGCCAGTCTCAGCACCCAAAGTCATACGAAGTGCTCAATGGCATACTTAAGACTATGGCAGATGTAAGTATGAACTTAGTGGACTTGGATATAAAGCGACGTAAAGTGCTCGGTGCTACAGAAGCGGCCGCTGCTCCTGTGACAAATAATCTGTTTGTCGGTAGCACTGCTGAGTTGCAAATGATGATTGCTCAGATGCAAGCAAGTAAAGATGAGCAGTGAGTTTAAGGGCTACAATGGCAATCACAATCTAAAGAAAGGCGGAGTTCAGATTGACTGGACTCCCGCCCTAGTACAAGAGTATCTAAAGTGTTCACAGGACCCAGTATACTTCTGTGAAACTTACATGAAGATCATTAACGTCGACGAAGGTCTAATCCCATTCGAGATGTATGATTACCAAAAGGAAATGATTACCAGTATGGCGGATAATCGCTATACTATTATCACCACGGCTCGCCAGACCGGAAAATGTGTTGATGGGGGCACAAAGGTAGAAATTAAGTTTTTAGACTCTGGTTGGGCAAAGCTTTCTATTAGCACGATTCATGAAATTAGTCTTTTTGTAAATAACTACAGGTTACGGTGGTTGCAGGAAGACGACTATAATGTTTTTAGAAAACAAGTATACATTTACTTATCTTCTATTGATGAGGAAGAGGCAAACGTATTTGATCGACTTTGGAGAGAAGCATCACATACTACCAAAGTCTCTTGGTGGGAGCAACTTACCAGAACATCTAGTTATAATGAAAGCAGTCTGGGCGCTAAGGAAAGCGACAAAAAATTCATTGAGTCCTTCAGCCTAACCGGTTTTTATACTACATCAAGTGACGGTGTGGTTCCCATTTCGGAATCCCACAAAACTATTGAATATAATGTCTGGGAACTAGTAACAGAAACAAAAACACTAAACGCAGCTGATATGCATATAGTGTTTTTGAAAAATGATGTGCAAAAATTCATAAAAGACTTAATGTTAGGTGATGAAATCATTACTGACACTGGGTTAGAAAAGATTATATCAGTCACAAAGACAGCCCGTTCTGTTAATATGTATGATCTTGGTATTAATCATGAACAGCATCGCTATTATACCAATGGAATTTTATCCCATAACAGCACCACTACTTGCGGGTTTATTCTTTGGTACATTCTATTCCACTCTGAAAAAACGGTTGCTCTACTTGCAAACAAAGGCGATACCGCCCGAGAAATTCTAAGTAAGATTCAGCTTGCTTATGAGCATCTACCCAAGTGGCTTCAGCAAGGTGTGCGCGAATGGAATAAGGGTTCGTTTGAATTAGAAAACAACTCCAGAGTTATTGCTACTGCCACCAGTGGCAACAACATCCGTGGTTATGCCATTAACCTACTGTTCATCGACGAAGCCGCGTTTATTGCTAACTGGGAAGAATTCTTCACATCAGTACTACCTACTATCTCGTCCGGTAAGTCCACAAAAATTGTGCTTGTGTCTACTCCAAACGGGCTAAATCACTTCCATAAACTTTGGGCTGGTGCCAATGATGGGACCAATAACTTTAATCCGATTAAGGTTATGTGGAGCGAAGTGCCGGGGAGAGATGAGACCTGGAAAAAAGATACTCTAGCAGCGATGGGTAACGATACGGAAAAGTTCAACCAAGAACACTGCTGTGAATTCCTAGGCAGTTCTGGCACTCTCATTGCTGGCTGGAAGCTAAAAGAACTGACTTTCAAACTCCCTCGACTTGCTGGGGAAGGTGTTTCTCAGTACGAAGCTCCAATCCCGGATAACAAATATGTAATGGTGTGTGATGTGTCACGAGGTAAGGGTCTTGACTATTCTGCATTTCAGTTGATCGATACCACTGCCATGCCTTACCGGCAAGTAATGGTTTACCGAAATAATCTAATTTCACCGATTGACTATGCCGAAGTGATCCATCGAATTGCAAAGACGTACAACAATGCCGCCATTCTGGTGGAATCCAATGATATCGGGCAACAAGTTGCCGACACAATCTATCAAGAATATGAGTATGAAAATATCCTATTTACTGAGGGTGCTGGTAGGGCTGGTAAGAAAATCTCATCTGGCTTTAGTTCTGGGTCTGACATTGGCGTCCGAACCACAAAATCTGTTAAGGCGGTCGGATGTTCTATTCTCAAACTACTCATCGAACAGAACCAACTTATTCTTCGCGATCATCAAACTATTAAAGAAATATCTACGTTCTCAAAGAAAGCCAACTCATTCGAGGCCGAGTCTGGTTGTCACGATGATTTGGTCATGGGACTAGTACTATTTGCCTGGCTATCCGACCAGCAGTACTTTAAAGACATGACGGACATTAATACTCTCATGCGACTAAGAGAAAAAACGGAAGATGAATGGGATAGAGAACTGATTCCGTTCGGCTTTATTGAAACCGGGCAAGAGGAACACGAAGATATAGTGGAACTTAAGCCTGGCGATACATTTGAGTCAAGACTGTGCGGCTAGAATTCCTGTAAATGGGTAAAGTATAAATATAAGCAATGAATCACACACTTCTAAAGGGAGAATAACATGGCGGTTTCTAATTTTGGCTCAGGTGGAGGTGGATTCCAGGTCAGCCCAGGCATCAACATCAGCGAAATTGATATCACTAGCGTAGTTCCAGCAGTTTCATCTACTGTTGGTGCCATCGGCGGCGTATTTCGTTGGGGCCCGGTTGACAAACTACAACTAGTTGACTCAGAAAACTCACTGGCTATTCTATATGGCAAGCCTTCGAACCTAAACTCAGAAACCTGGTTCACCGCTGCCAGCTTTCTTTCATATAGCAATGCGCTCTATGTCAGCCGCGCTAAGGACGTTTCGCTTCTATCAGCTGTAGCCGGGACCGGCCTTTCCACTTCAAATTCTGCTCATACCGTTCTCAATTCAGACGATCATGAAGCAAAACAAGCCACATTCGATGCCGCCGTGGACTATGTTGCTCGTTACCCTGGCGCTCTTGGCAATACGCTTAAAGTTTCCGTTTGTGACTCAGCCGCTCAATATAGTTCAAATGTTAATCTAGGCACCGTCGGAAGCAACACACTATTTGGCAATGCTGCAACTAAGCTAACACTAGCCGTAGGCAGCAACACTGCTCAGGTTGTTCTTGCAAACACAGGCGCACTTGTTAATGATAACTCTGCGCCATATGCAATTACTGTTAAGGCCCAATTCACTGTCGGTGATGTAATCACAGTTGGTAATAGCACCATCGGCACACAAACAATTAAGATCACGGGCCTAGGTGAAACCAGCACCACTGTATATGCCAACGGATCAAATCTGCCCGCTGGTTATGCTGCATTTTCCGTATCACTTGATCAGCCTCTAAAACTTGCCGGTGCGGTTGATACCGTGACCGTCCCTCGTTTCTGGGAATACTTTAACCAAGTCAACCAAGCCCCAGGGAAGTCCGAATTCCAGAATTCATACGGCACCAATGTCAATGACGAACTTCACGTAGTTGTTGCTGACGAGGACGGCCTATTTACAGGCAATCCCGGCACCGTGCTAGAAGTCTACGCAGGTCTATCACGCGCAACTGATGCCAAGCTATCAGATGGTGGCACAAACTATTACAAGAATGTTATCAATAGCCGGTCACAGTTTATTTGGTTTGCATCAGATCGTGCGCTAGCCACCTCCGCGGCCGCCGCATCCCTTACTGCATCTACAAATACGGTTCCTCTGACCCTATCTTTTGTCGGCGGAGTTGATACTGCCACAGAAGATGCTATTCTGTTTGGTGGCCTAGCGACTGCTTATGACCTCTTTGCTACCACCGCCGGCATCGATATCTCACTTCTCATGACCGGTAAGTCAAGAGGCGGTTCAACTGGAGAGCAGCTAGGTAACTATCTCATCGACAATGTTGCCGAGGTTCGCAAGGATTGTATTGTGTTTGTCTCACCAAGACGGGAAGCGGTTGTTAATAACCCCATCACCGCCGCAGCAGACATTGTTGCCATGAGAAACAACATGAGATCATCTTCATATGGAGTCATGGATAGCGGCTACAAGTACATTTATGACAAGTACAATGATCTGTATCGCTACATTCCGCTAAACGGTGACATTGCCGGTCTCTGTGTTCGCACCGACGCTAATCGTGACCCATGGTTCTCACCTGCCGGTATCAATCGCGGGCAGATCAAGAATAGCATCAAGCTATCTTATAACCCATCAAAGGCCGATCGTGACGTTCTATACAAGTCAAGCGTTAACCCAGTCGTAACACAGCCTGGCTATGGCAGCATGCTGTTCGGTGATAAGACACTTCTCTCAAAGCCAAGCGCCTTTGATCGTATCAATGTTCGTCGCCTATTCATTGTTCTTGAGAAAGCCGTTGCAAATGCGGCTCAATCCACAATCTTTGAATTCAACGATGAGTTCACCCGCACTCAGTTCCGCAACCTAATCGAGCCTTTCCTACGGGATATTCAGGGCCGTCGGGGTATCTATGACTATAAGGTGGTTTGTGATGAAACAAACAACACCGCCGAGGTCATTGACGGTAACCGATTCGTAGGTGACATTTATGTCAAGCCCGCCAAGTCAATCAATTACATTCAACTGAACTTCGTTGCTGTCAGAAGTGGCATTGAGTTCTCCGCCATTGTCGGCTAATAAATAAAAGAAACATAGGAGAAATAAATGGCTTTTAACATTAACGACATGAGAAGTAATCTTAAGTTTGGTGGAGCTCGCCCAACACTCTTTCAGGTTACTATCACTAACCCGGTAAACCCGGTTGCGGATATTCAGATTCCGTTTCTTGTTCGGACTACCTCTCTTCCTGCCTTTAATCTTGGCACGGTTGAGGTTCCTTACTTTGGGCGTAAAATGAAGGTGGTCGGTGACCGCACATTTGAACCGTGGTCCACTACTGTTATCAATGATGAAGACTTTGCCATCCGAAATTCACTTGAGGCTTGGTCTTCCGCAATGAATACCAATCTTACTAACGCTCGGAACCTTCCTAGTTCTGCTCCAGCAGAATATAAGTCTACCGCTCAGGTCATTCAGTTTGGTAAGAAGGGTGAAATTCTGCGAGAATATCGCTTTAACGGTTGCTGGCCTTCAGAAATCTCAAGTATCGACCTAGACTGGGATCAGACTGACACCATTGAAACTTTCAATGTCACATGGCAGTATGATTGGTTTGATGTTACTCGCGGCACCACAGTCGATGGTACTGTTATCTAAATAATGAAAGGTGGGCGGGGGAAACTCCGCCCACATCTATACAGATAGAAAGAAGTGACACTATGGATCTATTTGGATTCGAGATTAAAAGAGCCAATAACGCAGTAAAGCCATTACCTTCATTTGTAGCCGATGATAGAATTGACGGGTCCATGGTGGTCGAAGGCGGCATCCAAGGGTCCTATTTGGACCTTGATGGAGTAGTTCGCAACGAAACTGAGCTAGTAAACCAATACAGAGAAATGACTCTGGCGCAGGAAATTGACCAGGCGCTAGATGACATTGTAAACGAGGCTATTGTAGGCGAAGCCGGAGTCAAGGTAGTAGAAATTAACCTTGAAAATCTAAAACAGCCCGATAGAGTAAAAAATATTATCCGAGATGAGTTTCAAACTATTCTAGAACTATATGACTTCAAGCATAATGGTTACGATATCTTTAGACGTTGGTATGTGGACGGGCGGCTTCCATACCATATTACTGTCGATCCAAAAGATACCAAAGCTGGGATCAAAGAACTTAGGTACATTGACAGCAGAAAAATCCGTAAAGTACGAGAGATCAAAAAGAATAAAACTGAAAACAATGTAATCGTGCAGGAGATAAAGTCCGAGTACTATATCTATAATGAAGCCGGCTTCATTAAAACAATTCCGGGTATTGGGCGATCAGGTACCGCCTCGGGCATTAAGATTGCTAAGGATTCTATTATCTACTGCACAAGTGGCCTAACAAATCCAGATGGTGACCAAACATACTCATATCTCCATAAGGCTATTAAGCCACTCAATCAACTTAAGTCACTCGAAGATTCACTTGTTATCTATCGTATTTCCAGAGCGCCAGAACGTCGTATCTTTTATATTGACGTAGGCAATCTACCAAAGATTAAAGCTGAACAATATCTACGCGATATTATGACTCGGTTCAAGAATAAAGTTGTCTATGACTCCAAGACTGGTCAAATCAGAGACGATAGAAAACATATGACTATGCTAGAGGACTTCTGGCTACCTAGGCGTGAAGGCAGCCGCGGCACAGAAATCTCTACACTAGCAGGAGGGCAGAACCTAGGCCAGATTGAAGACGTAGTTTACTTCCAGCAAAACTTGTTTAAGTCACTGAATGTTCCCATCACACGGCTTCTTCCAGAGACACAGTTTAGTGTTGGGCGTTCAGCAGAGATTAGCCGTGACGAAATTAAGTTTTCCAAATTCATTGATCGCCTACGGTCTAGGTTCTCCTTTATCTTTACTGAAGCTCTAAAGGTTCAACTTATCCTCAAAGGTACCGTGACACTTGAAGAATGGCCTGAATTTGCTACCGCCATTACATATGACTATGGGCAGGACAACTATTTTGCGGAACTTAAAGAGACTGAAATTCTTCGTGATAGGATATCAATGCTGAGAGACCTGGACGATGCTGTAGGCAAATATTACTCTATTTCTTGGGTTCGTAAAAATGTGCTTAGGCAGTCTGAGGAAGATATTCAAGATATTGATAGAGAAATTGAAGAAGATAAAAAGAAATACGGCGAACCTATGGAGCAACAGACTCCGCAGCCAGATCAGCAACCAACAGCTCAGCCTAGCGAGCCGCCTAAATAAATAGAAGGTACACAGGAGAACAACTATGAGCATCATCGACCATATCCTAAAGGAAAAAGCAAGTTCAGTCTATTTTGAACTTTCACGCATGCTCGACGAGAAGGCATCTGAAATTGCTTCTCAGTACAAAAATGAGTTTGACAAGGAGTGCTTTGACGATATCAATGAAAGCCCTCTTACCGGCAATCAGCACAAGATTGATGCCAATAAAAACGGCAAACTTGATGCCCATGACTTTAAGCTCCTTCGTGCAAAAAATGATAAGCCGCCTTTCGATCAGCCTTATTCCAAGACTAAGGTGCACAAGGATGAGTATGGCAACGTAATCAGAAATGTTGCTAAGCGCCTAGCCAAGAAGGGTATGGCCGCTAACGAAGAAATGAGTCCGCAAGAAGCACATTACCGCAAACGTGGTTTCTATAGTTACGCACTCAAAGCTCCCACCCCAGCTGAGGCAATCGGCCATGCAATGAATACGATTACCGCGAAGTATGCAAAATCAAAGAAGAAAACTAACGAAGAAGCTGACCTTCATGAGATGAAAACTGTTACCAATC
>Ga0247831_1002493_pt1 | contig 29694 bp, 23 predicted proteins | sample LaCruzMarch2015__9_FD_192406 | JGI IMG/M metagenome (GOLD analysis project Ga0247831, IMG submission 192406) | Freshwater microbial communities from meromictic Lake La Cruz, Castile-La Mancha, Spain - LaCruzMarch2015_1m | ecosystem: Environmental > Aquatic > Freshwater > Lake | place: Spain...
ATTGTTGGAAGTATGTTTGGTGGAGCGTTGGCGCGGCGCATCCCGCCATCGGTACTTCGTAGCACGTTTGCGTTACTACTCGTCATTGCCGGGCTCGGACTTGCTGCGAAGCATCTACTGACTGCCGCGTGACATCATTGCGCTACATGATGTGCCGTTACTGATGTGCATGCCAATAAAGGAGACGGCGTCACGCTTCTTTCGAAGGGACGCCGCCTCTCGTGGGGGCATGAGTTGTATGAAGCAGCGCTACCTACTGCAGCAATTCGCAGCACTTGCGCCATTGGTTGCACGGTTCCACGGCATTTTCATAAGAATGGTTGAAAGCATGCACATGCCGGTTGCTCCGGCGGTGAGGAGACCGGCACCAATGAATCCAGTGCCGACCAAGAACCATGGACTCACCGTGGCTGCAAGCGCGCTGCATGCAATCAACAACACTCCAACCGTCACCATGACCTGACGCATGATGGGGAGCGGTGCTTTGCTGTCAGTGACGGTGGGAAGGCCAGCGCGTTCCCATGCCACGATGCCACCGTCAATGACGGAGACGTTGGTTCGACCAGCGTTGCGCAATTCCGTGGCAACCTGGCTGGCACGACCACCGGATCGACACAGAATGAGTAGTTGCTGGTTGGATGGAGACTCTGGAAATGACGCGGCCCGGAAAGATGAACTTGGCTGAAGGAGGGTATTGGGCACATGTTGGCGGCGATGTTCATCAGGTTCGCGCACGTCAATGATGGTTGCTTCGCCTGCTTGCACACGGCGCGCGGCGTCGCTGGGAGTGATGGTGGGGGCGCACCAAGCGGCACTTACGGTCGGAAAAGCGGTGGTGGTTGTCATGGGTCGTATGAGCCCCGTCGAGGATCGATGGTTCCCGGAAATGTGGGAATTGCAACGCTGGAGAAAAGTTCGGCGGGAATTGTCCGCAGGGCGGGAAATCTTATGAAATTCATGGGCCGCACGGGTCGCATGAATCGTGACCTCATAAACCTGAAAAATCCCCTGCGGGCCTGTCATGCCGCGGGTTCGATACGCTTGCCGCATGGCAGCCACATCCGCACTACCGGCAGATCCACGGCGGGCGATCGCGGAGCTTGTGACTCGCTGTGGGCCCATGTTGCACGCGGTGGTCTTGCGCTTGACGCGTAATCGCGCCGATGCAGATGATGTTGTGCAAGAAGCGTTTCTTTCTGCTTACAAACATTGGAGTGAGTTTCGCGGGGAGTCGCAGCCGTGTACATGGCTGCATTCGATTGCGGTGCGTGCTGCGTTGCGTCGTGGCAGGCGGGAAACGCGGCGCCGCGATGTGGCGCGCGAGTATGCGCAGGCGATGCCGTTTATGCAGTCGCGCCTGGCTGCGGCGGACTTTCCTTCGGCGTCATTGGAGGCACGGGAGTTGCGTGCCGATGCTCGCCAGCGAGTCGATGCTGCCATGCGCGATGTGGCGGAGCCGTTCCGCAGCGCGTTGGTCTTGAAGGAAATTGCAGGTATGTCCGTTGACGATGTTGCCATGGTGCTCGGTGTGAAGGCGGCCACCGTCAAGACGCGTTTGCATCGCGGCCGACTGCTCTTACGAGCGGCCCTTCTTTCGGACCGCCCGCGTACCCCTGTGCCAGCCGCCGTCTACGACCGCGCCACCTGCATGGACCTGCTGCGTGCCAAGATGGAAGCGCTCAATCGCGGCGTGGATTTCCCGGTCCAGGATGAGTTGGTGTGCGAGCGCTGTCGGCAGGTGTTTGCGAGTCTTGATGTGGGCGCGGATGCGTGCAGGAGCCTGCGCGGACGCACCATGCCAGCGGCGCTGCGCAAGAGTATTGAGAAGGCGATGCGTGCGGGAACGGATGGGGTTCCTGCCCGCAAACCGACGCGGCGTTAGTCTGTGCGGTGTATGGCACTCCTTGGCAACCGTAATCTTCTGAATGTTTCACGCGAGGCCGAGGCGGGGCTGTACTTGGACGCAGGTCCGCTGGGGGAGATTCTGCTGCCGCGGCGCTACGTTGTTCCGGGATGGAATTTCAAAGATCAGATTGATGTGTTTCTGTATCGCGACTCGGAAGATCGATTGGTAGCGACTACCGAATCGCCACTGGCAATGGTGGGCGGATTCGCGTGCATGGAAGTGCGTGACATCAGTGAGAACGCAGGCGCGTTTCTGGACTGGGGCCTATCGAAGGATCTGCTGCTTCCGTTTCGTGAGCAGGGGTCGCCGGTACGTTTGGGGCAGCGCGTAGTAGTGGCGGTGTTGATGGATGACCGTACCAACCGCATCATTGCCAGCGCGCGGGTCGACAAGCATTTCAGCACCGATGTACCCGCGTACCGCGAGGGGCAAGAGGTCAGCGCCTTGGTGTTTGCCAAGACACCACTCGGCTTTAACGTCATTGTTGAGAACAAGCATCGTGGTCTGCTGTATCACGACGGCGCGGCGCACACCATTAAATATGGACAGCAATTGAAGTGCTTTGTGCGCGCCGTGCGTGAGGACCGCAAGGTGGATCTTGGTCTTGATGCTGCTGGATATCAGCGCGTTGGCCCACTTACTGAGCAGGTGCTTGCCATGCTGGCGCGTACCGATGGGCAGCTCAACATGGATGACGAAAGCACGCCAGACTCCATTCGACTTCGCTTTGGTGTCAGCAAAAAGGCGTTCAAGCAGGCGCTGGGACGGCTACTCCGCGAGCGCAAGATTGAATTCACGAAACCCGGCATTCGCCTTGTGAACAAATAGGTTGAGTAGCCATGTTCATGTTTGAGTCGCCAGCAATGGATGTCCTTGATGTGCAGCGCGAACTAGCGGCGCTACGTGCAGAGCTGGCGGAAATTCGCCGGGCTGATTCAGAAGAGTGGATGGATCGCGCGCGCGCTGAACATGTACAGAGCATTGTGCGTGACGTGCTTGCTGATTCATCAACGCGGCGAAGTGAATCCGGGCAGCGCTGGCGAAGTGATTACAGCGCTGGACTCTCGGTAGCCAGCGACGATGGCAACTGGACCATGACGTTTGGCGTTACTCAGCAGGTGAAATTTGTGTATTCGTCAGCGTACGGCGATGAGTCTTCCACGGACGATGTGCAGACGCGGTGGGGTATGGAAGTGCGTCGCGTCAACCTAGTGATGTCAGGAACAGCGGTCGATCCGTCGGTTTCGTGGCTCTTGATGTTTCAGTATGACTCGCAGCCCGACCGTTGGGCGAGCGACCCCAACACATTTCAGCCGGTGTACGCCTACATCAAGAAAGACTTTGGAAATGGAGTAACGGCGTTGATTGGTAACCACAACGTTCCGTGGGATATTGACAGTACGTACTTTGAGGGATGCAGTTTGACGGCGGGTGATTACTCGATCTTTAACTATCGATTTGGTGTTGGCCGTCAATCCGGGCTCGGAATTCAATTGCAAGACAGCGCGTTTCGATTGCGGGGCGGAACGTACAGCCAGCTGACGCAGCCAGGAGGTGGATGGAACACGGATACCAATCTGAGTTTCGCGGTGGCGGGGCGTCTTGACTATCAAATTGGTGGTAAGTGGGAGGACTACGAAATGGAGTCCTCCACGGTTGGAAGCGCAACGAGTGTGGTGCTCGGCCTTGGATCGGTGTGGAGCAATGGCCGCGCCCAGAATCCGAGCTCACCGCCGACTCCCAGCGCGGCGGGTGTGACCGCGGATATCACTGCGCGTTTCAGTGGGTGGTCATTGGAAGGCCAGTTTGTCTGGATGCGTGATGCTGCGGGCGCGCCGATTCCAGAGTGGTCACTTGGTGGGAACTTTCAGGTTGCGGCGTTCATCACGCCCAAGGTGGAGACATTTGCCGAGGCGTGCTGGATGGAAACCGCCGATGTGCCATGGATCGCGCAAGCAGGAATCAATTGGTATGTGCAGGGTGTTCGATTGAAGTTCACTTCAAAGGTGATCGTGCCGTTTGGTGGTGGCGAAATCAACGGTATTGGTGCAGTTGCCGGTGGACTGGGGCTTTCCAGCGCAAACAACAACGCCAGTTTCATTTCGCAGGTGCAGGTGATGTTTTAGTCACCGAGCGAGATTCGATGGCGGAAAGAGTCCGGCCGTTTGATAGTCTCCCGCCACTATGACAATCACCACTTACACCAAAGCAGTTGGATTTATCGTGGCGCTCGCACTCAGCGGGTGCGCTGCAACATCTTCAAGTAAGTCGGAGCCCGGGAAGAGTCTCGATTCAAGCGGCATCTCGCCACGCGAGGCACGCGCAGAACTTATCGCCGGCAACAAGCGCTTCCTTGAGGGCGGCATGGAAGCACACGCTTGGCAGCAATCATCGGTCATCAAGACTGGTACCTACGGCCAGAGTCCGTCCGTGGGCATCTTGGCCTGCGCTGATTCACGCATTCCGGTGGAGATCATCTTTGACCAGGGCGTTGGCGACCTCTTTGTAGTGCGCGTTGCTGGAAACATTGATACCCCGCAAGGCAACGGCACCTTTGAGTACGGACTCAAGGCGCTTGGTGTGCACACGATTGTGGTCTTGGGTCACACCAAGTGCGGTGCGGTGGTTGCCACGATTGCGGGCAAGCCGTTGCCAAGCAATATGGGATCCCTCGCCACCGGTATTCAGCCAGCCCTCAAGGGCGTACTGCCGGCAGCCACGGACAACCCATCGCAAGAGTTGATCACTACTTGCTGTGAAGCGAATGTCCGCTACCAGATGAAGAAGTTGCGCGCCGACAGCGCTGTGCTGCGCGATGCAGAAAAGGCGGGCGAATTGGTGATCTTGGGCGCGATGTATGACGTGGACAACGGTCGCGTGACGTTCTTGGATTGACCGACTGCAAGGGCGACTAACTGTTGAAATTTGCACATTCTTCACACTGTGCACACGTATATCCGTGCTGTTAGTTGGTCATCTGTGGTCAATGACTCCGCACGTATTTCAGTCGTGGCTTCTGCCGTTCCTTGCCGTTTCTACTGCGGCGCTTTCTGCGTTCGCCCATGATGGGGTCGACGGGCACGGCAAACAGCACCGACTTCCGGAGTTCGACACTACCGCTTCCGACCATGACTACGTGGCGCGCAATGCCCGACAGTTCTCGATGCTGTCAAACCGATTTTCGCTGATCGGCCTGCCTGACACGCAGAACTACTCGGACAGTTTCCCGCAGATCTATACCGCGCAGACCAATTGGGTGGTCAACAACCGCGCGCCGTTGGACATCCGCTACGTATCCCACTACGGGGACATCACCAACAACGCAGACCAGATCCGGCAGTGGCAGAACGCAGACGATTCGATGCGCGTGTTGGACGACGCAGGAATCATCTACGGAGTGTGCCCTGGTAACCACGACGTGACGCCATCCGGTGGTGCGGGCACCGCGTACATCCCAGAGAGCTATCGCGCTTACTTCGGTCCGCAGCGCTTCGCTTCGCGCCCGTGGTATGGCGGCGCTTCCCCATCAGGAATGTCGAACTACACGTATTTCAGTGCTGGCGGCATCGACTTCTTGCAGATTCACCTTGATGTCGACACTCCGATTGCAGAACTTGCGTGGGCGCAGGGAATCTTGGATGCCAACAAGGATCGTCCGGCGATGATTACTACGCACAGATACCTGCAAGAGGCTGAGGCGTACACAGCGGGTGTGCCGGCGGTTCCGAACGGTCGATATCCAGCGATTTGGTACGCCGTAGAGGGTCTTTACAACCCAACCGGTATTCAGAGCGAGGAGTTCTATCAGTGGTTCCTTCGCAAGAACACGAACATCTTCATGGTGACCTGCGGGCATTTTCACGGTGAGTGGCGTCAGCAGAGCCCCAACGTGGCAGGTAAGCCAATTCAGGAAGTGCTCGCCGACTACCAAGACGACCCAAACGGCGGCAACGGCTGGTTACGCATCATGAAGTTTGACACGGTAGCGAACATCATCGATGTTGACTGCTATTCGCCAACACTGCAAGCCGTGCGCACCTCTCCCAAGAGTGACTTCAACCTCTCGGTGAATTTCCGTGAATATGCGCTTCCAACAGGCGATTCGTTCAAGGCCTTCCAAGAGGGAGTATCTGGATACGTCGGTACCCAGGACACATGGGTCAATCAGCAGAGTCCAAACGCCAGCTACGGCAACAGTGAGACGCGCACCTCGGATGACGATGTGGCGAACTCGCTGTTCTCTGATTACCGCGGCCAGGCGCTCCTTCGCTTTGACAACATCGTTGGCGCACATGCAGTGCCGGTTGGGTCAACGGTGGTGAATGCGACGTTGGTGATCGACATCGTTGATGACATTGACACGCCCTTCTTTAACCCCGGATTCATCGTGCACCCAGTGATCCGCGCGTGGGACGAGGCTTCCACGTGGAACTCATTGGGCGGTGGACTGACGGTCGGTGCGGATCTTGGTCAACAAATTGCTTCATTTGTGGGTGACAACTCGCCAGACAGCGACTCGATGCGCCGCCTTGATATCACCGCCACGGTGCAGTCGTGGGTAAACGGCACGCCGAATTGGGGGATTGCCATTCTGCCGCAGATCATTGCTGGCAACGACGACGGTATTGATATTCGTTCAAGCGAAAACGCGAATGTGATTCTGCGTCCGCGACTGGAAGTGACCTACCAGTCCACCATGCAGTACCGCCTTGGCGATCTGAACCGCGACCGGCGTGTTGACGGCGCGGATCTCGCGTTGCTCTTGGATCAATGGGGCCAACCGAGCGTCTGCTGCGATCTTGACAACGACGGCACGGTCGGTGGCAATGACCTTGGCCAACTGCTGACAGATTGGTCGTGAGTTTCTGCGGGTGAGTGTGGCACAGTCGGTCGCGTCGGGCGCGGCAGAGTGCGCGTTGCTTCGTCTCAAGCTTCCAATCGCGGAAACAGCGCGCACTTGTCCAGTACGGTGCCAGTGGTGAGGCCGCCCCAGGCAACACGTTTGGACAGCGGGGCGCCGTCGTCCTGCTTGAGGGCCACGCGCAGTTCCGTCATCTTTTGCGGCAGGAACGGCTCGAGCAGCACGCCTGCAATACGCACCGTTTCAGCGCACTGCGCCAGGATGCTGCACAACTCATCAGCACGCGCGGGGTCCTTCGCTAGCTTGAATGGTTCGGTGCGGTGAATGAACGCGTCAACTTCACGCAGCAAACCCATGGCAGCCTGCGCTGCACCAACAAGGTCCAATTCATCGATCGCTGCATTCCATTGCGTGACCGCGGCGGCGCACTTGGCTGGCCATTCGCCGCCCGCTTGGCTGTCGGCGGGCATCTTGCCTTCAAAGTACTTGTTGATCATGGCGGTGACCCGGCTTGGGCAATTACCAACCACGTTCACAAGATCGCTGGTGTAGGTCTCGTGGAAGTGCTGCGCGCGGAAGTCAGAGTCGCTTGCCTGCAGCGGTCCCTGGGTTGCCATGTACCAACGCCAAGCATCTAAACCGTACTTAGCGAAGTAACTCTCAATGGTTGGAAGGTCTACAAAATTGCCCATGGATTTGGACATCTTCTGACCGTCAGCAATCCAGAAGCTGTGCGCGTGAATGCGGCGCGGCATGGGGAGTTCCAGTGCCATCAGTAGCGCTGGCCAGATGACCGCATGGAACCACAGGATTTCCTTACCGATCACGTGGTACGCAGCGGGCCAATACTTTGCGCGATCAGTGGCGAGCGCGCCACCTGGCTCACCAAGGCCAAGTGCGGTGATGTAATTGAAGAGCGCGTCGATCCACACATAGATGACGTGCTTCTCATCGCCAGGAAACGGAATGCCCCACGTGAAGTTGGTGCGTGTCACGGGTACATCTTGCAGACCGTCGCGCAGCCGGCCAAGCACTTCATTGCGGCGTGCAGCGGGTTGCACAAAGTCAGGATTGGCGGCGAAGAAGTCTTCGAGCTGTTTCTGAAACGCGCTCAGTTTGAAGTAATAGTTCTGCTCAGTTGCACGTGTGAGCGGCCGACCACTGATCGGACTCTTGTAGTCCAGTTCCTTGGCGCGCGTCTCTGTGTAGTACTCCTCTTGGCCTTCGTCGTACCAGCCTTCAAACGTGCCGAGGTAGACACTGCCAGCATCCAAGAGTCGCTTGACGAAGTATTGCACCTGCTTCTCATGGCGCGGCTCGGTGGTTCGAATGAAATCATCATTGGTGAGCCCGAACACCTTCAGAACGCGTTGAAACTCCGCGGCATTTTCATCAGCGAGCGCTTGCGGGGTCACGCCCTTGGCGGCCGCGCTCTTTTCGACTTTCACGCCGTGTTCATCGGTGCCAGTGAGGAAGAAGACATCCTCGCCGCGCAGGCGCATGGCGCGTGCCCAGACATCACAGACCGTGGTGGTGTAGGCGTGGCCAATGTGCGGCCGGTCGTTGACGTAGTAGATGGGCGTGGTGATGTAAGCGGGCATGAGAGGTGCGGATGGTAGTCCGCGGCACCAGGGTGGCTGCGGCGCCCGCGAGCGTGTGTCCGATGCGGTGGCACCAGCGTGTTCGGTGGCTACTTGAGGAGCTTGGCAACCCGGGCGATGGCTGACTGCCCGTTTCCAATGACCAGCCACAACACGCGGCCGTCCGAGAGCGCATACGCCGTGCGCGCGTGGCCGCTTTCGTCAGCGGCGAGGAGTTGTAGCCACTCATCACCAGGGGCGATCGGTATGGCGCGACCAAAGCCATCGAAGCGCACCGGGCGACCGTCGTCGGGGAGCATGATGACCGAAAGGATGGCGTTGGTTTCGTGGTTCTTGTACAGCACCATGGTGCCCAAGAAGCTCGGGGCAAGTTCCACATTGCGCGCGTCATCGGCGCTCCAGCCAACGGTGGAGAGATCGGGGGCGGATGTGGCCCGTGCCCCGAGCGCCTCGCGCATCAGTTCTGGCAACTTGGTGAGTGCAGCTTCGCGGTCGCGACCAGCGGCAATATCCGTGGTGGCGCGCATTTCGTGCATGGCGGCGATGGTGGCAAGGTCCCCAATAGGCAGGTCCTGCTGGGTAGTGCCTTGGCGTTCTCGTAGTCGCGGACCGGTGAGTCCAATGACCACCGCAAAGATCACCGTGGCGAACGTCAGGCCAATGGCAACCGGGCTCACCTTGGTCCGGTGCTGTGGCGTGGGTGATTCCCGGTCATCCGGAGTTTCTTGCATCTGGTGCATTGGTTGTGCTCAGAATGAATGCTACGCTTGAGTAATGCAGCAGATCACGCTCCGAGCCTCGGTTGTGGCGATCCTCCTCCTTGCCAGCGCGCGCGCGGCCGATGCGCAGAACGCGCTGGGAGGTGGCGATGCACTTTCGCGTGACACGCGTCATTCCGATCCGCGGATGACTTCAAACCAAGGCGTACTGGATGCGAATTCACGGGTTGGTGGTCAGGGCGAAAATGGCGCTCGTGCCAAGGAAGATTACTTCTCGCGCAACCTGATTGTTACTGGTGACGTTGCCGGTGGACGCGGTTTCCGTGGCAGCGTCGGCTACCGCGAGCAGTCGGAATTCACTGGTCAAACTGGATCCGATGACAACCGTTCCTGGCGCGCGTACAGCGTGTACTCCAGTCCGTACATGGCGCAGGCCACCTACAACCCGCTGCAAGCAAGCCAGGCGTTCGGGGCCATCATGTACACGCGCACGTATGCCAACGCTTCAGCGCGCGACATCTTGACCAATCAGCAACCTCTTGATGCGCGCATCGCCTTCGATCGATTCACCGCCGATAGCAGTAAGAAGATGAAGCGCATGGCCGACATCATTGACCCTGCCAACGCGCGCGATACCAGTGACCGCTTGAATTGGCGCGTGACTCAGGCTATTTCCGCTGCATCCGGACGGGAGTCGCGCCGCGAACAGGGTGTTGATGATTTGCTTGGCAACATGGGGCTCAGTACCTATGACCGGCAACGACTCAAGCAAGACATTCTGCAAGGCAGAACTAAGCGCGAAATGGTCAGCGATCCACTGTCGCAGACGTCGCTTCTTCCGGGTGATTCGTTGGCCGATACAGCGCGCCTTCGACCAACATTGGCACCGGAGTACTCATCCATTTATGAATCACTCCGCGCGCGCGCGGGCGACCGCGTTCCGGTTCCGGCATCGGAAGCAGATCGCGCAGCACGGGCGAAGGAGATAGAGAGGGAGCTGACTGGCGATATGGACTGGCTACGCGATCAATTGATGCGCAGCGGTTCTGAAAATCGCGCGCGCGGCGTGGCGGGGCCACGTGCAGAGAATGCCCCGATCGATCCATCACTTGCACGGCAATTGGGGACAGACGGCAAGGAGCCGGATGCCACCAAGCAGGATGGAATGGAACAAGGAGCGGATGGGGGCAAGGGTGTTGGCAAGGGCAATGGCGCGGATCAGGGCAACGGAGCGGACCAGGGCAACACCGGCGACTCCACCAAGGGTGACGATGGAACCGGCTCGGGTCGAACGCGTGACGGCAGCAAGAATATTGACGGAAACTCAACCGGGATAACTGATTCCGTTGTGCGCGATGCCAATGGACGCGACCGCGGCGGGATGACCAAAGAAGAGCGTGCGCGGCAGCCGAGCGTGGATGACCTTGCATTCATTCTTCGCCACGGGCGCAAGTTGCAGTCGTTGGTTCCGGAGGATTCAAGTGCCATCAAGGACATGATGGAACTTGGCGCCACGTCCATGTCACGCGGCGAGTTCTTCCGTGCGGAAGAACGATTCGCCTCTGTGTTGGCAGTGCTCCCCAACAACGCCGGTGCAATGGCTGGCGTCGCCAACGCGCAAATGGGTGCCGGGCTTTCGGTCAGCGCGGCGCTGACGCTTCGCAAGCTCTTTGCTATGCACCCGGAGATGATCGATACACACTTGGGCACGGAAATTCTGCCGCCAACCGCGCGTATCGAAGCGGCGCTATCGGCAGCGCGCGAACGTCTAGCAGCGGCCAACACGCCCAACGCATCGCCGGAACTGCAGAGTGATCGCTTTGATTTCGGGTTGGTGATTTCTTACATCGGCTTTCAAACCGACCGAAGCGAAGTCATTCGTGAGGGCCTCGACGCTATGCGCCAGACACGCCCCGATGACGCGATGCTGGGACTGCTTCAGCGGATTTGGTTCCCAGTAGCAGCAGACCCAACTCTGCCAGCAAGCCCCAGCGTTCGATAAATCCGGCGCGTGGCATCGCTGCGGTTCAGCGTATAGAAGTGGATTCCATCTACTCCGCGATCGATGAGGTCGCGCGCTTGCTCGGTGGCCCAGTGAATGCCTACATTTGCAACGGATTCTGCATCGTCTTCGCAACGTTTGATGGCGCGCAAGAGTGGTGCCGGAAAGCGCGTGCCACCGGCAAGTTCTGCCATGCGCTTCAGGCTGGTGAGCGTGGTGACTGGCATGACTCCAGCGATCACCGGTACAGTGATGCCAGCGAGCGAACACCGTGCTTTCCAGTCGAAGAATGCGTTGTTGTCAAAGAACAGCTGCGTGATGATGAAGTCGGCGCCGGCATCCACCTTTGCCTTGAGGTGATCCATCTGCACCAGTGTGTTTGGCGTTTCAGGATGGCCTTCTGGAAATCCAGCGACACCGATTCCGAAACCGCGTTGATCAGGATGGTGGCGCGCTTCGTTGAAAGATTTCACAGCGCGGACGAGGTCAATCGCATGGCGAAAGTCCGCGGACTCGGCAGTCTGTGAACGTGGCGCGTCGCCGCGAAGCGCAAGAATGTTGGAAACGCCACGCGAGGCATACGCCTGCAAGATCTGGTTGATTTCGGCGGTGCTGTGGCCAACACAGGTGAGGTGCGGCACTGGTGCAAGCGTGGTGTCGGTAGCAAGCCGCGTCACCAATGCATCGGTGCGATCGCGAGTGCTGCCGCCGGCTCCGTACGTGACCGAGACAAACGATGGCTGCAGCGCTTCGAACTCTGGAAGCGAAGCAACGAACTCGTTCCACGCCGCATCGGTGCGTGGCGGGAAGAATTCGAAACTGGCGGTCATTCCATCCCGGGCAAGGATGTCGCGGATATGCATTCGGGCAGTCTAAGGTGCGGCGACGCGGGGGCTACACTTCGCCTCATGCCTGGCAACACACGAGTTCCGCGACCGACGGCACAGCGCCTCAGTCTGTACCTCCGCGAACTGGAGCGGCTCGAAGCCATCGAACAATTGACGGTGAGTAGCCGGCAACTTGGCGAATCGGTGGGTGCGGCTGACGCTCAGGTCCGTAAGGATCTGGGAATCATTGGACATTCCGGGATTCCGGGGATCGGCTATCGCGTCGGTGCGCTGGCGGAAGCAATTCGTGAGGTGATCGGCGTGCACAAACGGTGGCGCGCGGCATTAGTGGGCGCTGGCAACATTGGCCGGGCGCTGGCGGCGTATCGCAGTTTCCATCAGCAAGGATTTGAGATTGTGGCGGTGTTTGATGCTTCAGCGGCGGTGGTTGGCCGCACCGTGGCACAACTGCGCGTCCGGCCGATGAGTGACTTGGCTGCCACTGTGGCGCGTGAAGACATTGGTATTGGAATCATCGCTGTGCCACCGGAATGCGCGCAAGAAGTGGCGGACGATTTGATAGAAGCGGGCGTGCGCGGCATCTTGAACTTTGCGCCGCGACTCCTGAGCGTTGGCGATCGTGTGTCCATGGTCAATGTGGACTTTCGCTCGGCGTTGGAGCATCTTGTTCATGATGTCTCACAGCGCGATATGGCGGATATTGCAGAGGCGGAAAGCAAGCCCGTGGCTCAGCGCCGACGTCGACGGGGGGCAGCATGACTCCGCGCCGCGCGCCACTCACGCTGCTGGCTGCCATGGTGACGTGCTCTTGCATCGCGTTGCTTGGATGCAGTGCGACGCTGGTGCCACCCGATGGATTGACCGACGCGCGCGTGCAGGCAGTGGAATTGCAGCGCCGTGTCAAGGAGTTGGAGGGCACCACCGCTGAATTGCAAGCGCAGTTGGCGGCAGCACAGGAGCAACTGGCTCAAGCGAACGCGGTCGGCGCTGCTGACCGTGAGGTTGCCGAGGCGACACCGCGCATGGTGACGTTGGCATTCGCGGGAGGTTCCGCGGAATGGGCGCCGGTACCGGCCGCGGCCGAAGCTCCGGGCGCCGACGAGTCTGGGCGCCATGCCCTGGTACGGGTGGCGGTTGAACCTCGTGACGGACTCGGGCGCGTGTTGCAAGTGGCGGGGCGATGCGAGGTGACGGTGGCGATTGTCGATCCTGCTGGCAAGGTCATCGAGCTTGGACATCGTGCCGTTGCGCCCGGTGAATTGCGCGCGGCGTGGCGTGCGGCATTCATGGGAACGCACTATTCATTGGAGATTCCGGTAGTGGTTCCTGCCTCGGCGCCGCCCAAGGTGGCTTGGACCGTGGCGGTTTCATGCACCGATGGTTGGACTCGGCAGACCTTCCGAACATCCGGCTCGGTGGCGGCACCGCGGCAGTGATGGGTACGATGTTTCCCATGAGTTTGGCGAGCAATCGAGAGATGCGAGACACGCGAGACATGCGACACACGCAACACATGAAAGTGGCATTGATGGCCGTCAGCGCGGCAGGCGCCTTGTTGATTGCCGCCGGTTGCACCAAGCCGCTGTTTCCGGAGAGTGCGCCGCGCACGCAGTTTGAGAAATTTGATGCCATGCGGACCGGGGCGGCCCCAAAGGATGAGCCGGATGTGTTTGGCACCCCCCAGCCAGCATTGCGCGCCCGATTAACGCCAAAGACCACAGAATCTTGAACCAAGGCGACGGGCTCGGCCGATGAATTGGCGGGAGACGCGCGATGGAACGCGCGATTCATAGTGAACACGGACGTTGAGCACCTCGGAAATCTTCATGTCGCTGGAAACGCGGCTTTGCCAAGCGTTTTGAGTGATGGCGTGCCCAGTAGTGGCGCCGGAGCGAACAAAGCGAACGCTCGAGCACCGCTGCCGAGATCGCTTGTTGTGTGGGCCGCTTTTGCCGTCGCGAGCGTCGCGAGCGTTGGGATCTTGTGGATCGCCGCGCCAGCCCGCGGGGTCAACCACCTGCACACGTCTCGGGACAGGCGCGAGCCCCCAGTGGCGTCGATCATGCCGGTAGTAATCAACACCACCCCGCGCATCGCCCCGCGCGATACGCCCATGGCGCGTGGTCAGTGGCAGGCGATTGTTATCCACGACAGTGGCTCGCCGGCTGGTGATGTGGCCGCATTGGAACGCCGGCACTTGGATGCAGGGCTTGCCGGCCTCGGATATCACTTTGTGATTGGCAATGGTCAGGGGATGGAAGACGGGCAAGTGGCGGTGGGATTTCGGTGGGAGCGACAGTTGTCGGGCGCTCATGCCACTGCGACCATGTGCGCGCCTTGGCCGCTCCGGGCGCATGAAGCGCCACTTTCCGCCAACGATCTGAATCGGAAATCCGTAGCGATCTGTTTGGTGGGAAATGGCGAACGCCGTGCCTTCACGGACCAGCAGACCCGTCAACTGTTGAATCTGGTGCGGGCGCTGCAAGCTGAGTTAGGAATTGGTGCGCATGCGGTGTTCTTTCGTCAGGAATTGACCCCCAGTGCCAGCGGATTGGGCGAGGCTGGACAGTTACAGCCTGGAACCTTCCGCGCGCAACTTCTTCCGTAGTTCGTCGGTGCCACATTTTGCCTGCGAGTGCACTCCAGGCTGTCCCTAAATCCAATTTCCCACCAATCTGTTGGACAAACTCGGAATATTGCAGCCTATTAGTCGTTTTGCTACCCTCTTCGCGCCGCCTAGCCCCCTGTTGGGGGTCACGTCTTGACGGCATCGGTGCCCACCGCGCCCCCTCGGTTGGTGCGCCCTCCTTTCTGGAGGATTGGGACACGGGGTGTGTTTGACTGCGAGTGTCTATGTTCATGTCTATGTCATCCGCCATTCCCGCAGAACTATTCGGCTACAAAGTGGTCGACAAAGTCGGCGAAGGTGCGGCAAGCGTTGTCTATGCAGTGATGGATCCAAAGTCGCGCCAAGTGATGGCGCTGAAGCATGTGATTCGCCGCACAGAGAAGGATCAACGGTTCATTGATCAGATTGTTCAGGAGTACCAAGTGGGCTCCAAGCTTGATCATCCGAACATTCGGGCTATCACCAACTACCTGAAGAATCAGAAGTACATGTTTGGTGCGGTGCTCGACGCTGCATTGCTCATGGAATTGGTTGACGCCACTACGCTGGATTTGAGCGCGCGGCCTTCCGGTGTGAACATTGCCAAGTATTTCGCGCAGGCGGCGCGCGCGTTGGGGCACATGCATGAACGTGGCTTCGTCCACGCTGACATGAAGCCATCCAACATGATGATTTGCGAGGACGGGACCGTCAAGGTCATCGACCTTGGGCAAGCATGCGCAGTGGGCACCGTCAAGAAGCGCATTCAAGGAACGCCCGGGTACATCGCTCCAGAACAGGCGCATCGCCAAGAGATCAACGCGCTGACAGACATCTATAACCTCGGCGCAACCCTGTATTGGGTGTTGCTGCGTGAGGAGATTCCATGCGCGCTTCCTTCGCGTAATGGCAAGGTGGGCAGTGCAGTTGCCCCGGCAAGCATTCGTCTTCCGCGACCGTTGCACGAGCAGGACCCGCGAATTCCTAAGGAATTCAACGATATTGTCATGCACTGCATTCAGGTTGCCCCTGAGGCGCGTGCGCAGTCAATGGACGTGCTGGCAGAGCGCCTCGATGCCGTTGCGGAGCATTGCCAGAAGACCCGTGCCGGTGCAGCGCTTGAGGGATTCCTTTCTGATTCCGGCGCCCCTGACCGCGCATACGACAGTCATCCATCACGAGGCGGTTAAACACGATGACACCACGCGTCGCTTGCGATTCGTGGTTCCGTCAAAGTGTGTGGATGGGCGGTCACACGCGTTGCATGATGTTGAGTGCGCTACTGGCTGGCGCGGTGCAGTGTTACGCACACGGCGTAGCGGGTATTGATCCGCCGCCCTCGGCGACTCAAGATTCGCCCAGTATGGAGATTGATTCACCTGATGCGCTGCGTGCACTTGAGGCGCGTGTTCGTGCGCTCGCGGTGAAGGTTCGCCCGGCGGTGGTTGGCATTGTGTTTACTGATGACAAGGGTGTTGAACTTGGCTCCGGTAGCGGCACGATCATCACTGCTGACGGCTGGGTGTTGACGGCGGGGCACGTTGCGCAGCAGCCGGGTCGCAAGGCGTCGGTGTTGCTTGCCGATGGCACTGCATTGGCGGGAGTCACTGTGGGTGCACACTTTGGGCCCGACGGCGATGTTGGGTTAGTCAAGGTTGCCACCGGCGGGCGGGTGCTTCCGGTTGTTCCCATGGGGAAGTCAGCGTCGTTGGCCACTGGTGATCCGATCGTGGCGTTTGGTCATCCACTGGGGCCAGAACGATCACCCTGGCGTCCGCCGCCGTTGCGGTTTGGTCGGGTGATTGGGCGCGATGGTTGGCGGCTGGCGATTGATGCGCCGCTCAGCCCTGGCGACTCCGGCGGACCGGTCTTCGACCTGGAGGGCGCGCTGGTAGGCGTCAACAGTGAGGCCTCCGAGCGTCCCGATCTCAACATGGCTGCGACCGCCGAAAGCGCGAACGCTCGTATGGACACCATGCGCGAGGGGCTTGCCACGGGCGCGTATTTAGCTGATCCAACCAAGGATCCTGTTGCGGTGGCCGCAGAGCTTCGCTCTGGTGCGGATGACGATGAGGAGGCGGCTCCGAATGACGGCAGCGATGCGCGCGCGGGCGACACCACGTACGCACGTAAGGAGCAAGCGGATCGGCACGCCAACACGCTGGAGATGTTGGCCGCCCTGACAGATCCGTATGCAGATTCCATCGTCAGCATCATTGTTGATTCACGTGATGCGTGTTACGGCGTTGTCATTGACGACGAGGGTCACGTTCTTACTAAGGCGAGCGAGTTAGGAACAGGTGCGCGCCGTATTGATGTGCTGCTTGGTGATGGTCTTTCAGTGCAGGGAAAGCGCGTAGCCGTGGACAGTGCGCTGGACTTGGCAATTCTGGAAACCGGCATCACTGACGTCACGCCAATTGCGTTTGACTTTGATCCGGAACCCGAGCTTGGAGACGCGGTGATTTCTGTTGGGCGCGGTATGGCGCCGCTTGCTCTTGGATTTCGCGGTCTTGGGGTGTATGTGTCTGGTGGTTCCGATGGCGCCAGCCGCGCGTACTTGGGTGTTGCCATGCGCCAGCCGACCGACGAAGAGCGCGCGACTATTCCTGGCGGAGTGGGGCAAATCGTGTCGGCAGTCATGCCCGGGTCCGGTGCTGCCGAGGCGGGCATGGTGGATGGCGATGTGATTCTCCGCATTGACGGTGTGGTAGCGGCAACGCCGGAGTCAGCTGCTTCACCGATTCGTTCACATGCTCCTGGAGAGCAAGTGAGCGTGGAATATATGCATAGCGGCGAGCGGCGCACCGTGTCGATGCGCATCTTGCGCCCGCCGTTTGGTGAGCAGCGCGTTGCGCTGGCGGGCGGGGCGATCTTGAGTCGGCGCGCCACGGGATTTGGCGAAGTGATTCAGCACGATTCGATTGTTGCGGCGCAGAACATGGGCGGACCGGTGGTCGATAGCCGCGGCCGGATAGTTGGCTTGAATATCGCGCGCGCCGATCGCATGAAGACGTATGCGTTGTCAGCGAAGCGTGTTCGTGCTTCCATCGAAGCCATGCTGGCGCGCGTGCAGGCCGGTGATGTCATGCCGCCGGATGATCCATCGGTGGGGCTCCCGGTAGTGGAATTTGCGGCCGATGGCTTTGCGCGGCTGGGCGTGAGCAATGGGCGTGCCCTTGGACCAACGAATTCGGTCATGTCGAAGGAGAAGGACAGCGAGAAGTTGCTGGGCGGATGGGCGGATGCAGACGACGTCGCGGTGTGGAAGGTTCGCCTTCCTGCTGCGGGGCGTTACGACATCGTGCTTGATGTACAAGGCGTTGGCGGGGGCAAAGTGGATGTGTTCTTTGGCGATGACCTGATGACGGTGCAAATTCCACCGGCGCGTGATTTTGGGCTGTTGCGCGTGGGTGAATCAGTATCCAGTGTTGCTGAGGAATTGCTGGTGCGCATACAGCCGTTAGGGCGACCGCAGGCACCACTGATGTTGCTGCGCGGAGTAGTGATTCAACGCACCGATCAATTACGCATGGCGGAAGCAGCGCTGCCACTCTTACGCTGGAAGGACTTTGAGCGATTCAAGCGCGAGTGGATGCGTGAGGAGCGCCGTAAAGAGCGCGAGGCGGCGCGTGAGAAGATGAAGTCAGAGATGAAGACCGGTGCTGGCGTCAACGCAGAGCCGGGCACTGGAAATTCCAACGAGGAGCAAGGCAGACCATGAGCGGAATGAATGTTTCGGAGAAGTGGGATCGACGATTCTTGGAGCTCGCGGAGCAGATCGCCGGCTGGTCCAAGGATCCCAGCCGCGGCGTGGGCGCAGTGATCGTCAGCGCGGCGCGACAGATTGTTGCCACTGGCTTCAATGGACTGCCACGTGGAGTGGATGACTTACCAGAGCGGCTTGAGCGTCCAGTGAAATACGACTTTGTGTGTCACGCGGAGTTGAATGCCATCATTCAATGCGCACGCAATGGGGTCAGCCCAGTAGGGAGCACCGTTTACACGAGCTTCAGTCCGTGTGTGCAATGCACCTTGGCCATTGTGCAGGCCGGGATTGTTCGCGTGGTGACCTATGAGTACGGCGGAGACGGCGACGAGCATTGGCAGGTGAGTTTCGCCAAGGCAAAGGCCGTCATGCGTGAGGCAGGGGTGGAGTATGTGGCGTTGCGGAAGTAGGGCTCGGTGCGTGCGTGCAGCCGCCGAGGCGTTACATGCGCTCTGGCGCCGTGATACCTAAGAGCCCAAGCCCGTCCTTCATCACGTGCTTACTGATGGCGCACAGGCGCAGGCGGCTTGCGCGGAGGGCTTGGTCTTCGCACTTCAGCACCGGGCATTGCTGATAGAAGCCGTTGTAACTGGTGGCAAGACCGTGCAGATAAGCGCACAGGCGGCTTGGGTCAAGGTGCTGCGCCACTTCACGAACGATCTGCGGATAGCGCAGGAGCGTCAGAGCAAGTTGTCGTTCCGCCGGCTCGGCCACGCTGATGGCTGGGCGTGGCGGCGCGTGCGCTGCGGCATCAAGCGCTTTGCCAAGAATGCTGGCCATGCGCGCGTGGGCGTACTGCAGGTACGGGCCAGTATCGCCTTCGAAACTCACCATTCGATCAAGGTCAAAGACGTAGTCACGAGTGACATCTGAACCAAGATCGGCATATTTCACCGCGGCAATTCCAACCGCGCTGCCGATGGCGGCAAGGTCGGCGTCAGACATACCGGCGGTTGGCGCGTTGGGGTCCGTTGATCGAGCGCGCACTTCGCGGGTGCCGCGTTCGATGGCTTCGTCAAGCAGGGCTTTCAGTGTGAAGTTTTCACCACTGCGCGTTTTGAGCGGCTTCTTGTCAGCACCCAGGACACTGCCAAACGGAACGTGCACCAATTCGGCTTCGGTGCCGTCAGCAAGTTTGTTCCAGCCAATCATTCGAACAGCATCAAACACGTCTTTGAAGTGATCGCGCTGTCGTGCGTCAACCACATAGACCACGCGATCGCTCTTGAGATCTTGCACGCGGAACTTGCATGCCGCAAGATCGGTGGTGGCGTACAGGAATCCGCCATCACGCTTGCGAATGAGCATGGGGCGTTCGCGGTCTGGGTAGCGAACCACAATGGCGCCATCGTCTTCGACGCCAAGTCCACTCTTGGCAAATGCTTCTACTGTTGGTCCCAATCGTTCGCGGAAGAAGCTTTCGCCGCGACTGTGCTCATCAGTGAGTTGAACGCCAAGAACAGCGGCGGTTTCAAAGACTTCCTGCATGGTGCAGTGAATGATCTTTTGCCACTCGGCCACCAGCTGCGCGTCGCCCGATTGCAATCGAACCAGCGTGGCGCGCGCGTCTTCTTGGGCAAGCGCGGCGCCGGTGTTCTGTGCCTCAAGTTCTGCAATTCGATGCGGACCAACACGGGTTGCGTGCGCGGCGATCATGCCGGCGGCATCGTCACGGCCTTCAAGTTGCGCGGCGCGGTAGGCACGATTGAGATCTTCAAGCGTGAGTGAATCAAGATTGGTTCCATTACGGCGCAGCGCCGCGAGCGTCATGGCGATGGGAAGGCCCCAGTCTCCAAGATGATTCTCGCGCCACACCTTGCGCCCGAGGCGTTCATGGACACGCGCGATGGTGTCGCCAATGATGGTGGCGCGCAGGTGACCAACATGCATCTGCTTGGCGACATTCACGCCGCACAGATCAACAGTCACTGCGTAGGTAGCAGTGACTGGAACAATGCCGAGCGCTGGTGAATCAAAGGCATCAAGCGCGGCAGCAAGTGCGCTCCCGGCCAGGTGGATGTTGACGAAACCAGGGCCAGCAACCTCGGCCTTGTCAGCAATGCCAGCGAGTTGCGCACGCGCCAAGACGTCAGTGGCAAGTTGGCGCGGGTTTGCGCCGAGCTTCTTAGCGAGCGCCATGGCGAAGTTCGCTTGGAAGTCTCCGAATTGCGGATTGCCACTGGGACGTATGTGCGGGTCCGACTCGTCTGCGGACAATCCCGTGACTGCAGCGATCGCTGCACGGAGTGCGCGGTCAAGGGCCGCCGTTGGATCAACAGAGGCGGCAGATTCGGCGGCAGAGACGGCGGCGGGCATGTGGAGAAGGATAGGAGAAGCGTCAATCCCGGGGCTTATTGGGCGCGGCAAGCACGGGCTGAACATTTGGTTTGATCCTGGCAACTGCCGCGAGAGCCACTAGTAGTATTCGCACTATGGATGAGATCGAAGACCTTGCCTCTGAGGACAAGTCGGTTGCGGACCTGTTCGGCGAAATCATGGGCGAGCTACGGCTCCTCAGCACGCTGTACATGAAGTCGCACCCGCCCGAGGTGACACTGCAGCCAACGATCATCGTCAGCGAGGCTTTCGTGCGCCTTGCCAATCATCGCCCGGAGCAGTTCAAGAGCGAAGATGACTTTCGCGCTACCGCTTCGGTCATTCTTCGGCAGGTCTTTGCGGAGCGTGCCAAGAAGCGCATTGAAGAGAAGCGCCGTGCCGCCGAGGCGATGCAGGCGCGACGAATGCAGAAGGGTGTCACTGAGCCCGCTGCCGAACCAGAACTACCTTCGTTTGAGGGCGCTTCACCCGAATTGACCATGGCGCTTGAGAACGCATTGGAAATGCTTTCCGAGGTGGATGATCGCTCCGCACGCGTGGCGGAACTGAAGATCTTCGGCTCGCTTCCGATGCTCACCATTTCCACCATCGTGGGTGGCACACTGCAGTCGGCGGAGAAGGATTGGCGGTTTGCCAAGGCCTTCCTGCAGAAGCACCTCAAGGATCGCGGCGAGATTTCGTAAGAACGAAGGATCGCTCCGCGTACAGCCGCTCCATCAGTTGCTCGGTTGATTCCGGAAGCGTCGTGTCGATGCCGCGCGCGGCGATGTGCAACATGGTGATCATGGAGTGATAGTCATCAATGCTGACGAACTCTTGCCCCACCCGCGCTGGCAGTGCGCCGGCAGCAACGCCATCAATGTCCACCATGTTGTGATAGTTGCCCAGGGGTAGGCAAATACACGTGGATTGGTATCCGTAACAGGCGAACGCGCTCGCTTCGCAGCCGCCGCCTGCCATCAGCTTTCGCTGCCACTTGAATGCGGGATTCTGCTTGGATTCCGCGCTAAAGAGGTGTGCCAAGTGATTGGTGAGACTGGGGCTGAAGACGCTGATTCGGTCGCCTACACGGCAAATGGCGCCGGCGCCGATCGGGGAGTCGTTGGGGAAACTTCGCGAGTTCTCTAGGCAGAGGAGGCGCGCGTCTTTGGGGATCCAGGCATTGCGGGCGGCATGAATGGCGCCCATGAATCCAACTTCTTCAGCGACGGTGAATAGCAAGCCGACATGCCCGCACTGATCGGTGTGGAGCATTTCTCCAAATGCGCACAGCGCGGCCGCAACGGCAGCAAGGTCATCGCATGCATCAGTGTGAATCAAGCCGTCACGAATTTCTGCGCGTGGAAATTTCCAGCGGGCAATGCAGCCCGCAGCAAGCCACGCGGGCGGGGCGGAAGTGGACGGACTGGTATGTGTTGCAACTTCCGCAGTGATTTCTTTGAATGGCTTTGCATCCGCGGCGAGCGTCTTGATGACTGCCTGTGCCCGCGCATCGCCGGGCCCAATGATTTCAATGTCAGCGCCAACAAAGTACGGATCGTTCACGCCTCCGCGGAAGGCCGCGTGGATGGTTGTGCCGTTGACATCCGTGACAACAAATGCGGGGTGATCAAGATGCGCGGTGATGATCAATAGCGGGGCATTGCCACTATGCCGGCGCTGGGTAATGAGGTAATTACCCACGTCATCGCGTTGCGTGGTGACCGCCTTGGCATGCTTTGCAAGCCACCGATCGATGAATGCCATGACGGCGTGTTCATGGCCGGCCGCAGTGGGGATTTGCGTCACTTCCAACAGGAGGGCTTCTCGCGCTGCACGGATTTCAGGGGTTGGCGTGGTCATGGGGGCGCTGAATGGTATTGCCATCCTGGGCACCCGCTTCGCCTAACCTGTTCACCCTATGCCGCTTTGCCCGATCCCCGATATTCTTGCAGACCTCCGCGCCGGGAAGGCGATCGTTCTTGTGGACGACGAAAACCGTGAGAACGAAGGCGACTTTGTTGTTGCTGCGGAATTTGTGACGCCAGAGATGGTGAACTTTCTGACTCGCATCGGGGGCGGATATTTGTGCGTGAGCCTTGATGGCGCCACCTGTGATCGCTTGGACTTGCATGCACAGACGGCAAGCAATACCAGCCTGCGCGGTACGCCGTTTACGGTGAGTATTGACGGGCATCCGCGGCACGGGGTGGGCACCGGTATCAGTGCTAAGGATCGGGCCAAGACCATTCAGATGCTCATTGATCCGGATATTCGCCGCGATGACTTTGTGCGACCGGGTCACATCAATCCACTGCGCGCGCGCGATGGCGGAGTGTTGGTTCGTACTGGGCAGACCGAGGGCAGCGTGGATTTATGCAGGCTGGCTGGATTGAAGCCTGCCGCAGCGATCATTGAAGTGGTGCGTGAAGATGGCGAGATGGCTCGCGTTCCTGATTTGGAACGCATGTGCGCGCAGTATGGATTGAAGATGTGCAGCGTTGAGCAGATCATCCGGCATCGACTGGGTGGTGAAGGCTTGGTGCGCCGTGTTGATCCAGTGCATGGCGCCAAAGTGGAAACGCCAGAGGGAACGTTCACACTGTTTGCGTGGGAGAGTGAAATCGATGCGCTTCCGCATGTTGCGCTGTGCCTTGGCGGTATCGGTGATCTTGATTCCCGAGGCATTGCCAAGACGCGTGTGGAGCCTGTGTTGGTCCGCATGCAGCGACGTGAAATTCTTTCGGACGTCTTTGGTGTGCGTTGGAGTCCTGCTGAAACCGCAGGGCAGGAGACGATCCGCGCCAGCCTCCGTGCGATTGCCAACGCGGGCGAGGGGGTACTGGTGTATCTGCGTACTGAGGGTGCTGGCGTTGACTTGCCCGGGCGCCTCGCTCGGATTCGTCGCCCGGACCGCGATGACGTCAATGCGCCCGATCTGACGCGCCTGGACGGAATTGGCGGCGGCAGCAATCCGATGGATGCGCGCCTCTTTGGCGTCGGTGGTCAGATTCTGCGCGACCTTGGCCTTTCGCAGTTGCGTCTGATGACCAATCATCCCAAGCCGATGCCCGGGTTGCACGGATTTGGGCTCGATATCGTTGAACACGTGCCGATCCTGGTTTGACCGAGGCGCGTATCGTTTTGCTCATGGCGTGTTCGAAGCAGACGATTCGTGGTGATGCAGTACGAGTGGCAGCATTGTCGGCGGCCGTGCGGCGCACGGTGGTTGCATGCCTGGCGGCGTGCGTGACGTGCAGCGCGTGTGCGTCCGACGCGCAGAGCGCGGCAGTGACGCCAAAATCGCCAGTGACGCCGGTGACGCCGATCCCATCGGTGCCGCCGAGTGCGCCGAGTGCGCCTGCTGCGCCTGCACCTGCTCCCGCCCCTGCTCCAGCCGCTGCTCCCGCCGCTCGATTTGCGGACGCCGATGCGCTGTTGACGGCCGTCGAGCGCACCTCTGATTCGCTCCGTGACTTCCGTGCCAACATCACGCTGGAAACAACCGACGATGTCACGGGCGATACTGAGCGACGCCTTGGTCAATTGGTGTTCGTGCAAGAAGAGGGCAAGCCAGCAACTCGGCGTTTCGCAGTGGTGTTTGAGAAATTCATCGACGGAAGCGGGCGCATGGATGAGCGACCGGTTCGATACATCTACGCGGACGGCTGGCTGACGGAGGCGGATTTCAAGCAGCGAACGCTGGTGCGGCGACAATTGGCGCGCGCCGGAGAGCAGTACGACCCGCTCAAGCCGGGCGAGGGACCGGTTCCGCTTCCCATCGGTCAGCGGCGCGCCGATGTGCTTGCGCGGTTTGATGCTTCGCTTGCAACTGCGCCAGATTCCACGCTGCTCTTGAAGTCGGCGCGTCCAATGGTCGGTGTGCGTCTCAAGCCAAAGCCAGGCATGGCTGATCGAGATTTGGTGGAAGCATCGGTGTGGTACGACGCGCAATCACTGGTTCCCGTTGGCGTGGAATCGCAGCGAAAGTCCGGGCGCACCGTTGTTTCATTGCGCGATGCCACCATGAATGGCGGGATCGATGCTGCACAACAGGCGCTACTTTCGTTGGCAGAAAAAGTAACCACCGGCTGGCGCGTTGACGAGCGTCCGCTGACCGTCACGCCTGGCGCAGGAAATCTTCCGTGAGCTTTATGCGTGCGCGATGGCTGCGTGGTTGCGCTGGTGGCATCGCGTCAGCGCTTGATCGCGCGTATGTGCGAAGCGTGATACTGCGCATATCGATACTGCGTTCCCTATGTTCAGTTTTTGCAGTGCTTGCATGTGTGCACATGGCGCACGCACAGGCGGTGCCTCCGAAAGTGCAGCTATCGCCGGCGGTGCGTGCTGCTCTGCAGAGCTCAGCGCTCACCGATCAAGAGCGCGCCGCCCTTCGGTTGCGGCACGGCACCTGGGACGATGGCGATCTCACCACGCCCGCTGATCGCGCTCGCGCCGCGTTGGCTATGGCAGACTTTGATTCTGCGGCACTCACTGATCCGGCCGCCCCGGCAGCTGTTCGTGCCGAGGCGCTCATTGCCTCTGGTCGACCGCAAGATGCACTTCCATTTGTAGAAAAAGCCATTGATTCTCGGGGTGTTCTGATGCGCGCTCTGGCACTTGATGCCCTTGGGCGCACCGCCGACGGTACCGTCGCTGCGCGTGCTGCGAAGGAAGTGGGCGAACAGAATGGTGCCACGCGCGATGAGCAAATGGACGCCATCGAAGCCACAGCATTGCTAGCGCGATTAGAGGGTCGACCATCGCGCGACTGGCAGTCGATGTTGGATGCACTTGCCAAACTTCGTGATGCCGATCAGCTTGATCCGCGGCCTCGACTACTTGAAGGGCGTCTGCTGGTGCAGAAGGATCGCTTTGAAGATGGTGTTGCTGCACTTCAGGAAGCGCTTGGTCGCAATCTGCGCAGCGGCGAGGCGCTGCAGTTGTTGGGGCGCGTTGCCGTGCAGACCTTTGACTTTGATGGCGCGCGCCAAGCAGCAACGCACTTGCGTTCGATCAACGTTGCGCATCCGCTCGCGGTGCTGCTTGATGCGGAGTGCGCGCTGCAGTCGCGTGATGCAGCAGAAGCTATTGCTGTGCTCGATCCATTTCTCACGCGATTCCCAGAGCAGCGCGAAGCACTCGCATTGCGCGCCGCAGCCGATGGCATGCGCTTTGACATGGCTGCACTGGCGGTTCGCTTGGCCGCGCTTGATCGATTGATGCCAGGATCTCCACTTGGCCCGTATGAGGCGGGACGGTTTTTAGCGCTGGCACGTCAGTATGAAGAGGCATCAGCTGCATTGGGAGAAGCAGCGAAGCGTGCGCCTGGATGGAGCGCGCCAGTAGCGGAGTTAGGGCTTCTTGAAATGCAATCCGGCCGCGATGCCGAAGCGTTGGCGGCACTGCGACTGGCGGTATCGCTTGATGCGTTTGACCAGCGGGCAGGCCACAGCCTGACGCTCGCTGAGGCACTTGCCGATTGGAAGCACTTCGATGGCAAGCACTTTGTAGTGCGCTGCAAGCCAGGGATTGATGAGGCACTTGCCGCGTGGATGCCGGCGGCGCTTGATGCCATGCATGGGGATATCACGGATTGGCTTGGACATGTGCCGGGTCGACCAACCATCATTGAACTTCATCCGGATCACAAGAGTCTCGCTGTGCGCATCACTGGAATGCCGTGGATTCACACCATTGCAGCCAGCACAGGTCCGCTGATTGCATTGGAAGCGCCGCGCGAAGGCGCCCCGCAGCTGCACCTTGGAATGTATGACTGGCAAGAAGTGTTGCGCCATGAATATGTGCACACAGTGACTTTGGAGCAGACGCGCAATCGGATTCCGCATTGGTTCACTGAAGCGCTTGCTACTCATTTAGAAACGCGGCCGCGTTCATGGGACAGCGTGCAGTTGCTGGCGCAAGCGTTTGACTCCAATACGCTCTTTGATCTTGAATCGATCAACTTGGCGTTTGTGCGGCCGAAGAAGAAGACCGATCGAACGCAGGCGTACACACAAGGTGCATGGATGGTGGAGTTCATTGAGAAGGAATGGGGACGCGCTGCAATTCTCAAGTTGCTGGCGCTGTATCGCGACGGCACCGTGGAGGCCACGGCGTTTGCTGATGTGCTGCATATCGATCGTGCGGAATTTATGAAACGGTTTGAGAAATTCGCGGAAGCGGATTTGCGGTCTTGGGGCATGCTTGCCGAGCCATCCATGGCCATGATGGTTGAGGAGGTCCGCGCAGAGACCGGTGCTGCCGAAGGTGCAGTGGAGATTGACGCCGCGCGTCTGGACGCGTTGCTTGCAAAGCACCCCGCGCACCCCGACCTGCTGGAGCTCTGGCTGCGGCGCCGGCTGAAGGGCGATGCGGCGCCGGACGCCCTTGCGCTGGAGCGGTTGGCCGCTTACTCCGCCCTGCGCCCGATGGACCCTTGGCCGCACCGGGTGCTTACGAAGGCCGCCCTGGCGGCAGGCGACGCGTCGGCAGCGGTTCCCCATTTAGAAGTGCTCGACTCGTATTCCGATAACGACGCCAATTTCGCCATGGAATTAGCGCGCATTGAGCGCGGGCGAAAGAATCTGAAATTGGCGCTTGAATATGCCACCAAGGCAGCGAGAATAAGGGCGTACGACCCCGCGGCACGCGAGTTCGTGGCCGCCATTGCCGTTGAGGCGGGTGATTTGCAGACCGCCAGGCTGCACATTCAGGCGCTCACACTCTTGGAGCCATCGGTCGCCCAGCATCGCCAGCGGCTCCAAAAGGTGGACGAAATGATTGCGAAATTGCCAGTGCAATGAGAACCCACCCGCGAATGAGCACATACCAATGAAAGTGCAAATCGACCGCCACCATATGCGCCTCCTGTGCAGCGTGATCACGTCGATATTGTTCGTGTTGGCCACACCCGCGTCCCGCGCCGACATCACCTTCGCCGAGCCAGAATTTTACGCCGAGTGCACGCCCTCGCACTACCCAACGCGCGCGCGGCTCTTTGACATGGACGGAGATGGCAAGAAGGATTTGCTTCTACCCGGGCGCGACATCTTGAACATCCTGAACTGGTGCACACTCAACAGCGATGGTAGTGCCGGTCCCATGCAGACCGTAGCTGTTGATGGACAAGTGGACGACGCCATTGCCGCCGACATTGATGGGGACGGCACCGATGAATTGACGCTGGTGATTCGCTCGTATGCAGGACGCTTGCAAGTCATGCGCCGAGCCGCCAGTGGATTGATGGTCTCGAGCGCAATCATTCAACTCGATCGTGAGCCGCGTTCAATTACCAAGGGTGACTTTGACGGCGATGGCGACATCGACTTTGCGGTTTCCTGCTACGGAAGCGAGCATATTGCCATCTTGCTGAACGGTGGCACTGGGAACTTCACGGTCGCACAACGAATTCGCGCGGACGGTTGGAGCGGTGGAATTTCTGGGCCACAAGATGTTCTGGCGGGAGATCTCAACGCCGATGGCCGCACTGACCTGGTGGTTGGATGTATCGGAACGCGACGCTTTGACATCTTCTTTGGGCAAGTGGGCGGGACATTTCGTCCGCCCGTTTCTTGGCTCGCACCGGACTTCACCAACATCACTCAGCCAGCAGTTGTCACCTTTGATATTGGTGACGTTGATGGCGATGGCGACATCGATATTCTTGCGCCACTGTTGTCGACGGGCGCTGGTCAGCCAGTAGTGATTTTCCGCAACGACGGGGCTGGTGGCTTTGCAAACGCCGTGAAAGCGGGCGAAATTTCGGGCGGCTATCACTGGGGCGCCTTGCTTGCAGACTTTGATGGCGATGGCGATCTGGACGCGGTGACGAGTACTGTGCTCGGTGGGAATATTTTGGTGTGGCGGAATGACTCAACTGCTGCAGGTGTTGCATTTGCGGCCCCCGTCTCCCTTGGATACTCCAGTTTCGCGCGGCACTTTCTTGCGGTGAACATTGATGGCGATTGCGACCTTGATCTGATCGAGGCAGACATCGCCGGGAACTATGCGCTCGGCTATCGAAATCTTCGTGATTGTGGCGGCAGTGCATTCACTGCTACGAACCAGCGTCGAGTGAAATCCGAACTGGCGGTGACGGCAGCGGGTTACACCTTGGGCGACTCCCCAGCATGCGTGATTGCGCGGCAATTGGCTGGATTTGGGGCAGATCCGGGAGCTTTGCCGGCAGCTGCATCACTCGTCCCGCCGCCCGCCTGTGGGCCAAGCGGAGGTGGCGGTCGCTGCGATGAGGTGCATGCCAATCCGGGTTGTTTCACAACGCCGTGTTGCGATGCGGTGTGCATCATCGCACCGGACTGCTGCATCGTGACCTGGGAGCAGGTATGCGTCGATCTTGCGAGCACGGAATGCAATGGACTTGTATGTCCGTCCTACGGACCGTGCAACGAGGTGCACCCGGACCCGGGCTGTGAAGATCCGGATTGTTGCGCTCGAGTGACGCCACTTGATGGCTACTGCGATGGCGCTACGTGGGATTGGGTCTGCGTTGCTCGTGCTGCCGCACTGTGCGGTCTTCCGCCGTGCACGATTACTGTTCCGACCGGCGCGCGGCTGAACGATGAAGCGTGCTATCTACACACCAACGATGGACCGACGCGCTCTGGAGCGGTTTCCCAGCTGCTTGCAGGGCAAACCGTGGCGGGCTCATGCACCACTGGATCACCGCGTGACACCGATTGGTACACGCTCGGTGGAGGAACCGGTTCGCGCGTCATTCGGCTCACGCTTGATGCAGAGTTTCCTGCGGAGCTGCACCTCATGCGCGGCCCGATGAATGGACCACTGGAGACGCACTCGATTTGGTTTGGCGGTCGCTGTGCGCCGATGGTTCAGAACATCACCGTGACTGGCGGTCCGTGGTACGCCGTGGTGTCGTTGGGCATGGATGTAGGGCCAATCCGCAGCGGTCAACCGTGCACCGATCCCGACCCCGCCAACCCGCCGCCGCCGGATGAACCGCCGGTGCTTCCCGGATTTGACGGGACCAACTACTGGATTCGACACGAGTGCCCATCATGTGCGCCTAACGCAGATCTGAACC